>ERZ1740060.10-NODE-10-length-281369-cov-12.006111_pt1 | contig 281369 bp, 279 predicted proteins | sample MGYA00581743_ERZ1740060 | MGnify/ENA primary metagenome ERZ1740060 (study PRJEB43018, sample SAMN04849235) | marine metagenome | isolation source: floating plastic debris | place: Pacific Ocean | collected 2008-08-27 | study: EMG produced TPA metagenomics...
ATTAAAAGTGTCTTACAAAGGGCCGAATATTAGCAAAAAGCGAATACCTGATAATGTCCTTTTCCTCAGTAGCAGCGATGGTGGCAGTTCTTCTAATGGTCAGTTATTGTATGCTTATTATGAGGGTACTTTTAACAAATTACCTAATTTTGGAAGCTTATCGCCTAAAAAAACAGGCTCCGTTGATAATTTTACGCTTTCGCCTCGTAGTCGGAATGACCAATATGCCTTTGAGTTTGAAGGCTCGATAAGTATATTAACCAGTGGCACTTATACTTTCTACACCAGTTCCGATGATGGTAGTAAGCTATATATAGATGGAAGCCTCGTGGTTAATAACGATGGGTTACATGGTACACAGGAGAGATCAGGTCAGAAATATCTCGGTGCTGGAAATCACAGCATTAAGGTAACTTATTTTGAAAGATATGGTAATGCTACTCTATCTGTTTCTTACAAAGGGCCGAATATTAGCAAAAAGCGAATACCTGATAATATTTTAAGTGGTGCAAATGCCCGTACTGAAGTAGCAGGCAAACAGCTACAGACAGGCGAGGAGACACCGTTTGGTAGTACGGTAGAAAATAGCTTTGAAGAAGTAGTTGTGTACCCTAACCCTGCAGATCAGTATCTACGAATTGGCAATGCCACCAACTCAGAGTATGTGATGTTTAACAGCATTGGTCAGTCTGTTTTGTCAGGAACTATTGATAAAGAACAGGATTTAGATATTTCTGGTCTACAGAATGGGATGTATTTCTTGAAAGTACGTCAAGAAAGTGCTCAATTAACTAAAAAGATCCTAATCCAGCACTAAGTCAGCCACTCCTCTGTAAGCCTCTGTTTTGATAAGTATAACTTCATCGAAATAGGGGCTTTTTACTTCAATTTACCCACTACCCTTGTCGCTATTTCTAAAGTAGGAATGCTATATTATTCCCTTATCTCTCACCCCAAGAACATCTTTCATAAATCAAAAGCTAAATTTGAGTATTTCTTTTTCAGAAAGTTGGCAAACTTTTGTATCATCCCAATCTACTTGAGAAGTTACTTATGCTCAATTTTATTGCTCTTGATTTTGAAACCGCCAACCACCAACGAGGTAGTGTCTGTGAGATGGGAATTGCGGTGGTAGAAAATGGAATAATCACCGAAACTCGCTCGTGGAGGATACGACCAACCCCTAACTGGTTTCACCCCGGAAATATTCGAATACACGGAATCACCGCGGCTGATGTAGTAGATCAACCTGAGTTTGATATAGTTTGGCAGGAAGCAAAACCGTACTTTGAGCACTCCAACGTAGTAGCACATAATGCCAGTTTTGATTTAAGCTGCCTTCGCCACGTACTCACTCAGTATGAATTGGCCTTCCCCACCCTATCGTATGCCTGTAGTTTGCAAGTAGCCCGCCGAGCCTGGTTAGGATTTCAGGCCTACGGATTAGGAGCTCTCTCCCAACGATTTGGTATTTCTCTTAACCACCATGCAGCGGAATCAGATGCGATTGCTTGTGCCCATATTTTAATAAAAGCCTGCCAAGAACATGCTGTATGTGACTTTCCTAGTATCGGTTCAAACTTCGGGCTGAGAATGGGAAAGCTGTATCACGGTGGGTACGAAGCTGCTGGAAAGCTCATGAAAAATAAGAGATATGAAATATGAGCCGAGCCGCTGGGCGATGTAAAAAGAGGAAAGACCAAAGGTCGAAGTTAAAAATTGAAAGAAAACAGGAAATTATAACTGGCGGAATGGTCAGAAATTGATAGAAATCACTTTGCAGAAATTAGGGGATTGGAAGTGGGAAGACCGAAGCGGTAGCCGCGCTGTCTCGTCTCCAATGAGAATCAACAATTTAACAATTGAGCATTCTCCCACGCTGTGGATCGGGCGCCGAGCGCTGTCGAGTGTAAACTATGGACTATTAACAAAAACTACTAAGTTTGTTTAATCATTGCCGACCTTTCTATGAGATTAGATAAAAACACCCGTAGTAAGTATCAATTAGTCATAGGACTAGAGGTGCACGTTCAATTGCAGAGCCAAAGTAAAATATTTGCTGCCGACTTAAATCAATATGGGGGCGAACCCAATACACATATCAGTCCCATTACCTTAGCCCATCCTGGTACATTACCCCTACTTAATAAAAGGGTAGTAGAGTACGCAATTAAGATGGGGTTAGCCTGCAACTGCGAAATTACCCAGCAGATGTACTTTGACCGGAAGAATTACTTTTACCCGGATTTACCTAAAGGGTACCAGATTACTCAAGATAAAACCCCCATCTGCCAAAGCGGACGAGTACCTATTCGTCCCAACCAACCTGCCTTACGTCCCGAAGACCGCAGTACCGAAGTATTAATTCATCATATTCATTTAGAAGAAGATGCCGGAAAACTGATGCATCTTGACGGCGAGCCGGAATCGCAAGTAGATTATAACCGGGCAGGCACTCCGCTTATTGAGATTGTAACAGAGCCCTGCATGCACTATCCGGAGGAAGCCTACGCAGTGCTGACTGAAATTCGTAAGTTAGTCCGCTATCTGGATATTTGCGATGGTAATATGGAGGAGGGTTCCATGCGTTGCGATGCTAATGTGTCGGTAAAGCTGAATGAGGCCACTGAACTAGGCCGCAAAGTGGAAGTAAAAAATATGAACTCCATCCGCAATGTGCAACGAGCCATTGAGCATGAGTGGGAGCGGCAAATTTTGCTAATCGAGCAAGGTGAAACCGTAGTATCCGAAACTCGCACTTTTGATGCCACTACCGGAACTACTGCTGCAATGCGTTATAAAGAAGAGTTAAATGACTATCGGTATTTTCCGGAGCCGGATTTAAGCCCTATGTATGTATCAGATGAGTGGCTAGCACAAATTCAGGCAAATATGCCACAGCTGCCCTACGAACTAGAAAGAAAATTTGCCGAGCAGTATGGTTTACCTGAGCATGATTTAGATGTGCTAACCGATACCAAAGAAGTAGCCGTATTTTATGATACATTCTGTCAATACACCGCTTACCACAAAGCAGCGGCTAACTGGGTAATGGGACCAATAAAATCGTTTCTGAATGATCGTGGCACATCCATTACGGAATTCCCCCTGAGCTTCGAACAATTAAGCGAACTAACCGAGCTAGTGGCATCTGACCGAGTAAGCTTCGCAGCAGCTTCCCAAAAGATCTTCCCTGCTTTGCTCAATACCCCTCAGGCTTCGCCCACTCAGGTAGCTGAACAACTAAATTTATTCCAGGAAAGTAATACCGATAGCTTGCAGACGTTGGTTAATGAGGTGATTGCGGACTTCCCTGATAAAGTAGTGGCTTATCAGAAAGGAAAGAAAGGATTACTTGGTATGTTTATGGGTGAGGTAATGAAGCGTAGCCAGGGAAAAGCTAATCCTAAAATTGCCAACGAACTACTGCGAAAAGCATTGAACTAACTGACCAACCTACGCTATATTTGCTTATCTAGCTAATGAAAACATGAAGACTTTATATTTGTATCTATTCGGCCTAGCACTACTTAGTACCCATGCTTGTACCGAAGGGCAGTCCAACAGTAATCAGAATACAGCTCATCAACTGTGGATTGAGGGTAAAATTCTGCATCCTCAGCAGAATGAGTACTTAGTCCTGGAGCACATCGGTGAAAATGATATTGAAGTAATCGATACATTAATTGTTACCAGTGACAGCACCTTTCGCTACAGCCTAAAAGAAAGTAGTCCTGGATTTTATCGGCTTAATTTCTTTAATCGGCAGTACGTAAACCTGATTTTAGACGATGAAAATGTGAAAGTAGTTGCTGACGGCAGCCGCCCCGACGGTGAAGTAGAAGTCACTGGTTCGTCAGATACCGATTATCTCTACGCAGTGAACGGTATTATGAAGGATATGCAGGAGCAGATCAACGGCCTGAACGCTGATTTTATGAAAGCCCGCTCCGAAGAGGATGCAGAAGCGATGGAACAGGTTGAGCAGCAGTACCTTCAAATTGAGCAGGAGAACGCCGAAAAGGTTAAAAGTAAGATTGAGGAAATGGGCAACTCTATTGCTGCACTGTACGCGGTCAACTTCTTAGATGCTGAGAAGGAATTTCCTTTTTTAGACAAATTAGCCACCAAATTTAAGCAAGAACTCCCCGACTCTCCTTACACCGAGCAGTTTGTTACTCAGGTGGAAAGCCTACGTTCGCTGGCAATCGGAATGCCCGCTCCTGATATTCAACTACCTAATCCGAAAGGAGATACGGTGAGCCTTTCATCCTTGCAAGGCAACTACGTGATGATTGATTTTTGGGCGGCCTGGTGTGGCCCCTGCCGAATGGAAAACCCTAATGTTGTTCGTATGTACAATAAGTACAAAGACGAAGGGTTTGAGATTTACGGGGTTTCTCTGGATCAATCTAGAGAAAAGTGGGTGGAGGCTATCGAAAAAGATGGTCTGACGTGGCCCCAGGTTTCTGACCTTCAGTATTTCAATTCCGAAGCAGCTCGCCTATATAACATTAATGCTATTCCGGCTACTGTTTTGATTGATCCCGAAGGAAAAATCATTGCTAAGAACCTGCGCGGTCAGACGCTAGAAGAGAAATTATCTGAAATTTTCGGTGATGTCTAAAATCTAAAACGACGGAAACCGCGAACGCTCGGCCTCCTTAATGCTGCTACTCAAAGCACGCTGCACTGTTTCTAGTGATGATTCAAAACCTTGGTCTTGAATCGTATCACTGCTGAGGCTAGTACTATCAAACTGGTCGGCATACTGTGTTCGTAAAACGATCCAGGAGGTTTCCGCATCAGTTAGCGCAAAATAGACGCTCTCTAAGGTATCGATCTGATTTTGTATTTCAGGAATTGTATCAATCGCATAGAGACTGTCCAATTCCTTGCGAAGCTGATCCTGTAGTTGTCGCACCTGCTGAACTTGCTGCGAAAGCAACGTGATTTGAGAAAGAGATTGACTGTCTGCTGAGTCCGCATCAGCGACTTTTCCTACCTCCGAATATGTCATCATGCCTTCTGATGTCGGCGATGATTGGCAAGCCATAACGCACAGCAGAAAAATTACAAAGCTTAATTTAGTTGATAGTAGACAATTGAAAAGGGATAAGTAATACTTCATGAGTTATCAATTATTAAACCTAGATGAGTTTTTAAACTTCATCCAGAGCTAAGTATTCATTACCCCTTATCCATCGTCAATTGAGTTACTCCATATTCTCCAGCACCTGCATCACATCGCGCACGTGTTGTTCGGAGGTTTTCAGTAACGCCATTTCGTCATCGTTTAGTTGCAGCTCAATGACTTTCTCCACTCCATTTTTACCCAAAACAACCGGAACGCCCAGGTAGCAGTCGCTAATGCCGTATTCGCCTTCCAGCTTAATACAAACTGGGAAAACTCGCCGCTGATCCTTTACAATAGCCTCTACCATCTGAGCTGCCGCTGAACCTGGCGCGTACCAAGCTGATGTACCCATGAGTTTTACTAGCTCACCTCCCCCAGTCTTGGTGCGCTGCACAATAGCTTCCAGTTTATCATCATCAATTAGCTCAGTCACCGGAATACCACCCACAGTAGTGTAGCGGGGTAAAGGAACCATCGTATCGCCATGCCCACCCATCAGTACCGCCTGAATGTCTTTGGGAGACACATCTAGGGCTTCCGCCAAAAATGAACGATAACGAGCAGTATCTAAAATTCCGGCCATGCCCATTACTTTGGTACGAGGAGCTTTAGACGTAAGATGCGCCTGGTAGGTCATCACATCTAGCGGATTAGAAACCACAATAATAATGGCATCAGGCGAATGCTGAATCACATTCTCGGTGACTGATTGTACGATTTTAGCGTTAGTACCGATCAAATCATCGCGCGACATACCAGGCTTACGTGGCAAGCCCGAGGTAATTACAACTACATCAGAACCAGCTGTTTTACTGTAATCATTGGTAGATCCAACAGTTCGAGTATCATACAGATTGATGGGAGACTTTTCCCAAATATCCAGGGCTTTACCTTCGGCTAGCCCCTCTTTAATATCGACAATAATAACTTCATTGGCAATCTCTCGGTAAGCTAGCACGTCAGCACAAGTAGCCCCTACGTTTCCAGCCCCTACTACGGTAACTTTCATAGATCAGGTAAATTTTTGGTGAAAAAATGTTCGTTGTTGCAATCTAAATCAGGACAAAGACAAACCCAAGCCAGACTGCCTAAATATTGGCACTCACCTGATTAAGATTAAAAAAACCTTTAGCCGAACGGTATACGTGAAACATATCTTGCAAATAGGTATCGTATATCTCACTTAAAGAAGCTAGCATCTTGGCTTTGATTCGGGGGTGACTGGCGAAAATATCCTGAATGTTCACGTGAGGAATTACGTACAATTCGGCTTCGTTAGAACGCACCACTGCACTGTAGGGTCGTTGGGTTTTGGATAACAGACTATTATTTCCAAACGACTGTCCGGTACTAACGACACTAAGTGTCTCAAAATCCTGACCTTCATCAATCAGTAGTGCTACTCGCCCTGTCTTTACCAAATAAAGCGCGTGGCTAGGGTCTTTCCGAAAAAAAACCACCTCATCTTCTTTATATTTCCGAAGGTACAGATACGAAAAAAAAGCTGACTTCTCCTTCGCTGTAAGCTGCTCAAACAATTGAAAAGTAGACAGAAACTCAATGAGCTTCAGTTCTTCCTCGGTAAATGACCGCTGAAAGGGGTTTCGCATTATGTCATTGCAAATTACAAATTGAAAATTATGGCTTGCCTAGCTATCTGATGATTAGACACTCGAGAGTCGCTAGTAGCGCGAAGAAATCATTTCTACCAAAAATACACAGTTTTTGCTAAATCAGTGGGCTTGCCAAGTAATTTCGTACACCTGCTCGGTTCTCTCCATCAGGCGAAAGCGGTGATCAATTCGGTAACCGATAATCCATACAATTTCATTACCAGAAAGAAGCACCAGCACTTGTTCTTTATCGTAGCGAGGCACTTTACAATCCACTAAAAAGTCACTCAACTTTTTACGATGCTTCATACCCAACGGCTGAAATGAATCGCCCGCCTCCCAGCGACGAACCTGAAGAGGAAACTGAAGCTGGTTAAAAGCTAATGCCGCCGTATTTTCATCCGATGTAATTTTATAGTGCTCCCGTTCTATCACTTTTCCCCGCAACTGACCCAAAGAAGTTTCGGTACTTTTTCCTGCCTCATGCCATTCTAAAAAGTTGGGTGGTGCTTCACGAGACGTGACGATTAACTGCTCCCGATCAATCCAAAGGCAATAACCATTGGAGAGAAATTGCTTACCTGGTTGAGCTTTATCCCGAACTGCACTCACGATTTGCTGAGCATCGTGCCAGCTAAACCCGTAGGATGACAGCCACCCAGCCAGTAAAGATTCTGCCTGTGGATGGTTCAGTATAACTTCTTTTTGGATAAAAAGCTCGTCATTCTTCTTCGTAAGCCCCTGATTATCAAACCTTTTTACTTCAGTCTGAAAAATAGCTTCTACCTGCTGCAATCGTTGAAAAGTAGATTGAGTAGTACTTAATAAAGCCGGATTGATCTTTTGTAGTGCCGGAATAATCTGATGACGAACCCAGTTACGTTGGTATTTATCTTCAGCATTGCTACGGTCTTCTCGCCAGGTTAGCTGATGATCACAGGCGTAATTGATAATCTCTTCTTTCGTAGCCCAAAGCAGAGGCCGTATCCAAATTCCAGCTTTAGGTAACATGCCTCGTAACCCAGCAATACCGCTGCCTTTGGCTAAATTCAGCAGCATTGTCTCTAATTGGTCGTTATGATGGTGCGCTAGGGCGACATAATCAAACTTTTCATCGGTAGTTAGCTGTTCAGACCACTCCCGACGAAGCTGACGAGCCGCCATTTGGGTTGAGATTTGCTGCTCTTCGGCAAAGGCTTGGGTAGCAAAAGTACGACTGACGAAAGGAACTTTGTACTTATCAGCCAATCGCTGTACAAAGTATTCATCCTGATCTGAATCTTCCTCCCTAAGTTGAAAGTTAACGTGGGCAATGGCCCAATTTCTGTGCTCTTGAGCAAAAAGATGGCAGAGCACCGAAGAATCTACTCCCCCGCTTACCGAAAGCAGGATTCGATCATCCGGCTCGAACAACTGCTGTTCGTTATTATATTTGTGAAACTTTTGTTGAAATGAATTCAATGCTTTTGCCGTTAGCAATGGTAAGGTACAAAATAGGATGAAGAATTTGTTACGCTATACGGTACTCATAAGTCTACTCTTAACGGCAGGACTTGCTCACGGTCAGGGCAAGATTAAGATTGACAGTGCCGATGTACTTAGAGGAGAGCGCGATGCTGCCGGAAATAGTTATCGAAAGCTTATCGGAAACGTTCAGCTAGTCCAGGGTGCAACCCGTATCTTTGGAGATTCGGTCATTTACTATCAAGACCGAAACTTCACTGAAGTATTTGGTGATACTGTTCGAATAGAAGAGGGCGACACAATTGTGATCACCGGAGGCAGATTGCGCTACGACGGTGATAAACAGTTAGCTGAAATGCGAGATAATGTTATCTACCGCGATCCTAGTACAAAGCTCTACACCAATTTTCTTGATTATAATTTGGCGGATAAAATTGCTTACTATTACGAAGGAGGAAAACTAGTAGATACAACCCAAGTAATCATTAGCCGGTTGGGTTCATACCGAACTGCCACTAACCTAGCCGCTTTTAAAGATAGCGTAGTAGTAACTCACCCAGATTTTACGATGGAAGCTGATACAATGGAATACAACACTGTGACTAAAGTTGTTTTCACTCGTGGACCTACAATAATTACATCTAAAGATAGCACTCAACTCTACGCGGAAGCCGGTAGTGAACTTAGTACGACTGATAAACAATCTATTTTCGGACTAGGAACCATTGAAACTGATGCGTACATCATCAGTGCTGACCAGCTATTTGCTGATGAAATCAACAAACGGTACAACGCCACCAGCAATGTAGAGATGGTTTCTAAAGAGCAAGATGTTATTATTATTGGTGATTCAGCTTTTTACTTTATGGAAGAAGGATTGACAAAAATTTACGGCAATCCGGTGATGAAGAAAATTATGGAGGGAGACACGCTGTATTTAGCGGCTGATACACTAATAAGTGTAGAGGATTCTATTCCGGCCAATGAGCGTATTCTGGCCTACCCCAATGTTCGAATCTATCGTTCTGATCTTCAAGGTATTGCCGACTCGCTAGCGTATCACATTGTGGACTCAATGCTTTACTTTTTCCAAGATCCAGTACTTTGGGCGCAAGACAGTCAGATTGAAGCTGATTCCATTAATATAGAACTGCTAAACGGGCAAATTCATAAGATGAATGCCACAGACAACTCTTTTGTGGTCTCAACCGATACACTCAGTAATTTTAATCAGATTAAGGGACGGGATATGGAAGCTTTTTTTGACGAGGGAAATATCTCTAATATTAATGTGTACGGCAATGGCGAAAGTATCTATTTTCCGCTCCAGGACGATTCGATTATCGTTGCTATGAACCGTATTTTATGCAGTGATATTTATATTTTCTTTGAGGATAACGAGCTCACTAGTATCAAATTTGACAAAAAGCCCGAAGGGAAATTCATTCCTCCCCACGAAATCACTCCAGAAAACACTAAGCTGGAAGGGTTTACCTGGCGAATAGAAGAACGTCCTACCCTGGCAACCATTTTTGAACCGATCGTCAAGCCCGAACCACCTCCGATCAATGTGGAGGTGAAGCCAGTGCCAATTCCCTCCGCTACCCTTCCCTAGAAGTTAGCAATTCTCGAGGTTTTTCCTCTAAGCTTCTTTATCATAAGGAAACGGACTGGTAGCCGTCCAGCCACCGTCTACTACCAAGGTTTGTCCGGTCACATGAGATGCTTCTGAGGAAAGAAAGAACAAAGCAGCTTGAGCAATTTCGGATGTTTCGGCTGGTCGTTGAATTGGAGTTACTCGTTTCCAGCTTTCTACGTAGTTCTCGTCTTCTTGTAAAGTACGGTCGGTTACGGTGGCTCCCGGTGCCAATGCATTGATGGTGATTTGGTAAGGAGAAAGCTCCGCCACTAAATTTTTCGCCATCATACTCAGTGCGGCTTTCGTCATAGCGTAAACAGTCAACTTAGCGGCAGCTTGCACCCCAATTACCGACGACATCAATAAAACTCGCCCGCCCTGGCCTTGCACCCGCATTTGCTGGGCAGCTGCTTGCGTCAGAAAAAAACCGCCTCGCAAATTCAAATCCACCACTTTCTGAAAATCTTCCGGCTTGAAACTGAAAAAATCACCAAACATCGTAATTCCTGCGTTGGGAATAGCCATATCTACCCTACCAAATTGGCTAACCGCTTCTTCTACAATTTGCTGGGTAAAATTCACTTGACTAGCATCTCCTGAAAAAGCTACACATTCTCCTTGCCCCTCCACTTGAATGGTTTCTGCTGCCTTGTGAGCCAAGTAATCGTCCAGATCATTGAGCATTATCGATGCCCCTTCATGGGCTAGCTGTCGGGCAATCTCATAACCAATACCTGTTCCAGCTCCGGTGATTATTGCTACTTTGTTTTTAAAGCGCATACTATTCAGGAGATAAAAGCACTTTTACCGCTTGTTTCTCTTCCATCAGATCAAACCCCTTGCGCCAGTCGGACAGTGGAAAGCGGTGAGTGATGACGTCGCTTAAATCTAGCGTTTGTTGCCCCAGAATTTGCATCGTTCGTCGCCAGGTTTCTTTAGTATAACCTACTGAACCATAAATCTTTAACTGTCGGAATGCTACTAAATCCCACGGCAGCATGAGATCACGACCAAAGTGGCCTACCTGCACATAGCAACCTAACGGACGCAATGATTGCATACAATTCTGTACCGAGGCTTCCGCCCCAGCCGTTTCAATTGCTAAAGCCACTCCTTGACCATCAGTTTCCTCAGCAATTACCTCAGCTAGATTTTCTTGGTTAACTACTACAGTACGAGCGGCACCGTACTTGCGTGCCATTTCCAATCTCGAATCATCGTCACTGGTACCTGCTACAATCACTTTTAAACCATGAGCCAGCAACATTTTCAAACACAATAATCCAATCGGTCCGGGTCCCGATAGTAGTACTACATCGCCTAACCGAAAAGAAGCTACTTCTTCCACCACATGTACTGCCACCGCCAATGGCTCCACCAACGCCCCGTATTCCATTGACACGCCTTCGGGAATTTTGAATAATTGATCCGGTCGAACGGCGGCGTATTTAGTAAAGGCACCATTCACTCCGTGACCCATTCCCCGACGATTAGCACAAAACATAAACTCACCCCGCTCACAGTACTCACAACTACCACATTGTACCGCCGTCGCTCCCAGTACGCTAAACGTATCACCTAGTTGCACGTCTTTCACTTCTGATCCAACATCAACTACTCGCCCTGAAAACTCATGTCCCAAAATCACAGGGGGGTAATTCCGAAACGTATCGTGATACACATGTAAATCCGTACCACAGATACCACAGTGGGCAATCTCGAGCAGTACTTGATTAGCCGCCCGAGTTGGTTCTTCAGTCTCACGTAATTCTACATTTCCAGAACCTTTATTGTATTTTATGAGTGCTTTCATAGGTATGTTGTGTATCCCCGGATTTATTCCGGGGTCTGGTGTTCAAGTGTTTACATTTTTATCTTAGTAACTAAGTCCTCTATTTCTCCGATACAAAACTGTAAAACATCAAGTTTGACATTTCTTCTCCAAGTTGTTGTTTATCTAAAGCATACCCGTATTCTCTCATTTCTTGTAAAAAGCTATCTTCTACAAGTTTAGGATATTTACAGTCACCGTGTATCTCACCTTCGATATTCCCCATTCTCTCCATAATGACTAACACTCCATTTTCATTTAGCAATTGGTGAATTTCCGTCATAATTCCCCTTCGTGATTCAATTTCGTGAAATACGTTGAGCATTAAAACTCTGTCAAAAACTCCATTAGGCAAATGAGTAGTGTCTTCAGTACCTAATACAAGGTTAAAATTGGCGTTAATTGGCGAACCCACCACACTTTCGTGGTATTTCAGCACTTCTTCAAACTGATACAACCTTGTGGAATCAATCTCCTGTAAATACCACCTAATTCCTTCGTTGAAGCAGGAAATCTGAATTTCTGTAATTCCATTTCCTGCCCCGATACTTGCTATCGTTGCTCCCGATTGACAGCCAGTCAGGTGATAGTAGTTGTCATACTCCTGCTTTACCTCCGCATAACTATCCGGAAACCGCTTGTAGTTATAGGGTTTTTTAACTGACTTACACGAAACGATAAAGACTAGCCATACAATTTGCCAGAGTACCCTGAGCCGCCTATCCACTATTTAAAGAATTTTCCTAGCTGCTTCTACAATGTTCTTTGCCCGCAACCCGTATAAGTCCAGCAATTCATTTGCCTGACCAGACTCTCCGAAGACATCTTGTACTCCTACCCGAATAATTGGGCAAGGATGATGTTCACCTACAACTCCGGCTACGGCTTCGCCTAGTCCACCAATAATGGAATGTTCTTCGGCAGTAACAATTCCTTTGGTTTCTTGAGCAGCAGCAATCACAGCCTCCGTATCCAGTGGCTTTACAGTGGGTAAATGCAGTACTCGCACTGAATAACCTTCTTGGGAAAGTGTGTCCGCTGCTTGCAGTCCTTCACCTACCATAATTCCAGTGGTGATGATAGTGATATCAATTCCTTCTCGCAGCAACTTGGCTTTGCCAATGGTAAAATCGCTGTGAACTTCTTCTACTACCGGATAAGAATCTCGTCCGAAGCGGAGGTACACTGGCCCGTCATATTTCGCTGCCGCAATAGTGGCTTGCTTCGCCTCTTCGTAGTCGCCCGGTACCAGCACAGTCATATTCGGGAATACCCGAGCAATAGCAATATCTTCGTTCGCTTGGTGAGATGCCCCGTCACCTCCCGTGCTAATCCCGCAGTGGGTCGCCCCAATTTTTACATTTAGCTTGGGATAAGCAATTGAGTTTCGCATCTGATCGCCTGCCCGACAGGTGGCAAATACTCCAAACGTGGAGGCAAAAGGAATGTATCCTTCTAATGCTAATCCCGCTGCTACCGACAGCATATTCTGCTCTTGCACTCCGCAATTGAAAAAACGGTTGGGGTACTCGGCTTCAAATTCGTAGGTTTTAGTGGCTTTGGCGACGTCGGCGTCTAGTACTACCAGATTATCATGATCTTTTGCCAGTTCTTTGAGGCCATCTACGTAGCCCTGGCGGGTTTGCTTAAATTCCATCGGTTAGTTCCTTTAGTGCGTTCTCATAAGCCTCTTTATTGGGGGGGGTGCCGTGCCAGCTCACTTCATTTTCCATAAATGAAACCCCTTTTCCCTTGGTAGTATTGGCAATAATCATTACCGGTTTAGTTTCCTGCTTAGCGTCTTCTACCGTTTCGATGATTTGTTGGTAATCGTGTCCATCGATGGTAAACACCTTCCAACCGAAGCTCTCCCATTTGGGAGCCAGCGGATCGAGCGGCATAATATCTTCGGAATTTCCGTCGGTCTGCAAGTAATTGCGGTCTACAAAACCAATCACATTGTCCAGTTTATACTTATTGGCGAACATAGCGGCTTCCCAAGCCTGACCTTCCTGAATTTCTCCATCACCGCACATAATATAGTAGTAGTGCGACTGCTTACGAAGCTTAGCTCCCAGCGCCATACCTAGTCCAGTAGATATTCCTAGTCCCAATGTCCCCGTATTCGCTTCAATACCGGGAGTTTTGGGTTGATGAGGGTGCCCCTGAAGGTGAGAACCCGGACGACGGAAAGTTTTCAAGTCTTCTTTAGGAAAAAAACCACAATCAGCCAAAACAGCGTAAATTACAGGAGTACAGTGTCCTTTCGACAGTACGAACCGATCACGATCTGCCCAATCGGGCTGCTCCGGGCGGTGATTCATCAGATGGTAATACAAAGCGACTAGGATATCTGTTGCGCCCAAGCTGCCGCCTACATGCCCCGAATTTGCCCGGTGCACCATCGTGACAATCTCTCTCCGAATCTCAATCGCTTTCTTCTTTAACTCTGTAATCTTTTCTTCGTCAATCATTGAGTTAGGTTATGAATTTATTCTAATCCGAGAATTTCCCGGTTCATTGTTTGATTGGTTTCACTTTTTGCAAAGTCATCGAATGCTTGTGAAGTTGCTTCAATTAAGTGACGTTGGATGAAAGGTGCGCCTTCTTTTGCTCCCTGCTCTGGGCTTTTCACGCAGCACTCCCACTCCAATATAGCCCAGCCGTCGTAACCGTGTTCAGTCAGCAAGGAAAAAACCCGGCTAAAATCAACTTGCCCATCTCCTAGAGAACGAAATCGCCCAGCTCGCTCTTTCCAAGACTTATATCCACCGTACACTCCTTGCAAGCCAGTCGGATTAAACTCAGCATCTTTCACATGAAACGCTCGAATTCGGTCGGTAAAGATGTTAAGAAACTCTAGATAGTCAAGTTGCTGAAGTAGTAAATGACTGGGGTCGTAGGTGATGCAAGCCGCTGGATGCTGATTGGTATAGTGCAGAAACTGCTGAAACGTTGCCCCATCGTAAAGATCTGAACCCGGATGCAGTTCGTAACCAAACGTTATTCCATTTTCGTAGGCGTAATCTAATACTGGCAACCAACGTCGAGATAGCTCCTGAAAAGCTTCCTCAATCAGCCCATCCGAACGCTGAGGCCATGGGTACAAATACGGCCAGGCTAATCCACCCGATAGTACCGAGATGTTCGTAGTACCTATATTGACCGAAGCCCGAATGGTCTTGCGGAGCTCCTCACTCGCCCACTCTACTTGTTGTTCTCGGCTCAGATTAGCCGGATAAAATGGCTGAAATAATCGTTCGTAAGCCGGGTGTATTGCCATTACCTGCCCTTGCAAATAGGAGGCGAGTTCAATCACTTCTATTCCTTGCTCACTTAATTGCCCTTTTAGCTCATCGCAGTAATCTTTTGATTCAGCCGCTTTTTCCAGGTCGATTACTCTTGTATCCCAACTGGGTATTTGTACCCCTCGGTAGCCTAATTCTGCTACCCAGGCACTCATTGTCTCTAACTGGTTAAAAGGCGGACCCTCACCTAGAAACTGGGCTAAAAAAATACCAGGACCCTTAATGGAAGACATTGATGATACTCTTTATAGGTTAGAGAAAGTTGGCTATTCTACTTGTTCTATCAGTACGCATGTACTATTTATAGATTATTTCTCGAAAAATACACTTTTACTAGTCTAACAAAAACTTACAGGTAAGACTTTACCCAATTCTAACTAATACACCTCTATACTAAAAACCCTTCAACCCACAATAGAGCCTTTTAAAATATATTAACTAGAGTGTAACAAATCTTACGATTTTTGTTGTTTTGGAATAAAAAAATCTGTTACTTTTATAAAATATGATGCTATGAATTGCGTTTGATGAAATCATTTCTACTAATACTGTTATTTTCTCTCATTTCTCTTTTGGCTATTAGCCAAGATATTGTACTTATCGATCCTATTGTCGAGGAATTAGTATCCACTGGAAATGCAGTAGAGACCACGTTACAGATAAAGAATAACAGTGATCATCCTATCCGCCTCGGCATTCAGTTGAATGATTCATATTATAAAGGTGATCAAATCTCTTCTATTTGTATCGGTGAAGAATGTTTTACCGACTTCGAAGCCTTAGAAGTTACTACGCTCAGCCCTGGTGAGATGCTTGACGACATTCAGATTCGCTTTAATGCAGGGTATGATGAATTAACCCGGGAGCTCTCGCTTACTTTGTACGATATTGAAAGGCCATCTAGCCGACTGACCGAACGTTTCCGGTATCAGATAAAGAATAATTTCCCTAATGGCGTTCTTTTCGCCAATGACGCTTTACAGATCAGCAAGGTTTATCCTAATCCGGTTTCTACTACTGCTTCTATTGATTATACCCTCTACGACGGGTTAAATCCTGCCACGGTTAGCATTCATAATATTCTGGGTGACCGGGTACTAGAACTTAAACTAGACCAATCGGAGACCAATCTAAAAATTCCGATCGAGCAACTCCCTAACGGAATTTACTTTTATACCCTACAACTCAACGGTAAGGGTGTAACTACCAAAAAGTTTGTTATCAGAAAATAAGCTGATCCCGCCTTTCGTTTTCATTATAATCGGAACTTGTTCATAATTAGTGTGGTTGCATTTGGTGCAACAAGACTCTATCTTTGCATTTTAGAAAAATGGTCGATTTAAAACGATACTTTGTTATTCTTTTAGTAAGTAGTACTCTTCTGCTCGGTTGTAGCGAATACCGCGGGTTGCTCAAAAAGGGAAGTTGGGAAGAGCAGTACGAAGCTGCCCTCAAATATTACGAGGAAAAAGATTACTACCGGGCTACGGTTTTGCTTGAGAATGTTTTACCTATTATCAGGGGAACTCAAAAATCCGAAGACGCCCAGTTTTACTATGCTTACGCTCACTATTATGAGCAAAAGTATATTCTCAGTGCTCACTACTTTAAGGAGTTTTACGAAACGTACTCGCGGAGTGATAAGGCTCAGGAAGCTATGTTTATGCATGCTTATTCGCTATATCTGGAGTCACCCAACCCTAGTTTGGAGCAAAGTAGCACCAAAGAAGCAATTGACGCGATGCAACGGTTTATTAACCGCCACCCGTACAGTGATTACAAAGAGCGAGCTGAAGCAATTTTGGATCAACTCCAAGAAAAGTTAGAACTAAAAGCCTTTAGAAACGCCAGGCAGTATTACGACCTACAGCGATATGATGCCGCAATTATTTCTTTGGATAATTTTCAAAAGGATTACCCTGACTCTGATATGAACGAAGCAGCCAGTTATTACAAACTAGAAGCTCAGTTCCAGCTTGCAGAGAAAAGTATCGTTTCTAAGCAGCGCGACCGTTACTACACTACAATTGAGTTTTACCAAAACTTTATTGATAGATACCCTGAAAGCGAGTTTATACCCCAAGCTGAATCTATCTATGAATCTTCTCTAGACAAAGTACAGAGGAAAAGTAGTAACCAAGTTTCAGAAGCAAAGTAATAACAGTTAATATTTAATCCTGATGATAAAAAAACCCAACGTCAACGCATCTATTGTTACTCACGATACTGATAAACTAGCAGCTCCTACTGGCAATCTTTACCAATCGGTAGTTGTCATTTCTAAACGAGCCCGTCAAATCTCGGTAAACCTGAAAGAAGAATTGAATGGTAAACTAGCCGAGTTTGCCACCACGGTAGATAATCTGGAAGAAGTTTTTGAGAATCGAGAGCAGATCGAGATTTCTAAGTTCTACGAGCGTATGCCTAAACCTACTATTTTGGCTACGGATGAGTTTATCAACGATGAAATCATGCACCGCAAGGTAGAAGATACCGAAGAATAAACTCACTTTGTCTCTCCAAGGAAAAAAGATAATCCTCGGAATTTGTGGAAGCATAGCCGCCTATAAAGCGGCTTTTTTGGTTCGATTACTGATAAAAGAAAAAGCTGAAGTTCAGGTAATTATGACTGATGTAGCACAAGACTTTATCACTCCACTTACCTTAGCTACTCTTTCTAAACGCCCGGTACTGTCCCAATTTTCTTCTGATCTCTCTACCGGGCAATGGAACAATCACGTCGGCTTAGGGCTTTGGGCTGACCTAATGTTGGTAGCTCCCATCAGTGCCCATACCCTAGCTAAATTTGCTTCCGGTCACTGCGATGACCTACTATCTGCCATATATCTTTCGGCTCGCTGCCCGGTTTGGGTAGCCCCTGCCATGGATTTGGATATGTACCAGCATCCGTCGGTGCAAGCCAATTTAAACAATTTATCTACCTACGGTAACACTATTATCGACGCTGAAGAGGGGGAGCTGGCTAGTGGCCTCTCAGGAGTGGGTCGCTTAGCTGAGCCCGAGCACATTCTTCAGAAGCTATCCAATTTTTTTGAGCGCTCTCAGTCACTACAAGGTAAAAAAGTACTAATCACAGCAGGGCCAACTCAAGAACCATTGGATCCGGTACGCTATCTGACTAATGCTTCTTCTGGTAAAATGGGATACGCCTTGGCAAATGAAGCCGCTCAGCGAGGGGCAACGGTACAGGTTGTTAGCGGCCCCGTTACCCTTACCTTAAACCACCCAGCAGTACATACCACACAGGTAACCACTGCTGAAGAAATGCTAGCAGCCTCACAGAAGCAATTTAGTGAAACAGACATTGCTATTTTTGCCGCGGCTGTCTCCGATTACGCGCCAGCTCAAAAACATTCTCAGAAGATAAAAAAGAAAGACGAAACGCTAACGTTAACCTTAAAGAAGAACCCTGATATTGCTTATACACTAGGTCAGCAAAAGAGAAAAGAACAAATTCTGGTAGGTTTTGCCCTAGAAACGAATGATGAACTTAATCACGCTCGTGGTAAGTTGGAGAAAAAAAATCTGGATATTGTTGTACTTAACTCACTTAATGACGCCGGTGCCGGGTTCGGTCACAATACCAATCAGGTTTCATTACTGAATAGTAAAAATTCTGAAGTCCTTAAGTTTGACTTAAAAGATAAAACCGATGTCGCCCAAGATATTTGGAATTTTATTGAAGAATATAAAGTATAGTCTCTCTATTATCCTACTTATAGTAGTTAGCCAAGCCAGTTTCTCCCAGGAACTAAATGCTACTGTTCGGGTAAGTGGACAAAATCTGCCCGCTTCAGCCGACCGGGTGGTGGAGGATATGGAAACTGCTTTTGCTCAATTCCTGAATAATCGTAGGTGGACAGAAAACACGTATGCTGCCGAAGAACGCATCAACTGTAATTTCATTATCACGATTGATAATATGCCCTCGGTTAGTGATTTTACGGCAACCGTACAAATCCAATCGGCTCGCCCCGTATTTGGCACCAATTACGAAACGCTTATCTTTAATTTTGCTGACCGCGACTGGAGTTTTCGTTATACCGAAGACCAACCTCTCAACTTTAATCCCAACGCATTTACCGACAATATCACCAGCTTATTATCATTTTACGCCTACATGATTCTGGGTATGGATTACGATACGTTTAGCAATTTAGGTGGACAATCGTATTTTGAGTTAGCGCAGCAAGTTGTAGTTAATGCCCAGCAGCAGGGTGGTGGTTGGGATCAGTTCGGAGGAAACCGACGTAACCGCTACTGGTTAGTTGAAAATATGATTAACCCCCAAATGATTCCAATCCGAGAGGGGCTTTATCAGTACCACCGTCAAGGCTTGGATATCTTTGCTGACGAAGAAGATAAAGGTCGCGCTAATATTTTGGAAGCCCTGCAAGGCATGGAAGAAATTAGTAAGCTATTTCCCCAGTCGATTGCTATTATCTCTTTTTTTGATGCTAAAAACGACGAGCTTATCAGTGTTTTTACCAAAGGAGACCCTGCTGACCGACGAGAAGCCTACAACACCTTAGTAGCCATCAACCCTTCTGAAACTGATAAGTATCAGGTAATTATTCCGTAAGCCAGAAGAATCTTCACATAAAATTTACATAATTTATTCTTATCATAAGAATTTTATTCTTTAATTTTGTATATCTGTGATTATTATCCGTAGAAAGCGCTAACCAAAATCACATTAGGTTATTAAACTAAGCGTTCAGATTTACAGTTGTATCATTACATTTTTCAAGCATATTGCTTAATCAGGAATAGAAAAACTAGAATATATGCTGCAAAGTCTCACCATTAAGAATTATGCACTTCTCCGAGAGCTCGAGATGCGTCCTTCGGAGAAGCTGAATATGATTACGGGTGAGACCGGTGCAGGAAAATCTATTATGCTCGGCGCTATTGGCCTGTTACTAGGTAATCGGGCTGATACTCGCTCACTGTATTCTGAAGATCAAAAGTGTATTATTGAGGGAGTATTCACCATCAATAAATTCAGCTTAGAATCAATATTTGATCAGGAAGAGCTGGACTATGACCCAATTTGTATTCTTCGGCGAGAGATTAGTCCCAGTGGCAAATCCCGAGCATTTGTGAACGATACCCCTGTGCGCCTGGAAACAATGCGAGGTATCGGTCATCTGCTAGTTGACATTCACAGTCAGCACGACACACTGATGCTGGGTGATAATTCGTATCAGCGCGAGGTTATTGATGCTTTTGCCTCCAATGAGGCTCTTCGGAAGGCATATTACCAAAAATACCAGCAGTATCACCGGGCGAAGCAGGAGTTTGAACGGGTCAGCACTGAAGCATCCCGTCTTCGCCAAGAAGATGATTATAATCGCTTTTTATTGGAAGAACTTCACCAAGCTACTTTGCAGGATGGTGAGCAGGAAACGCTGGAAGAAACCATGCAGGTGATGGAAAATGCCGGGAATATTCAAGAGCAACTGCAAATCATTCAGACGCTCTGTGGGGGCGAAGATATGTCGGTAGATCAGCTTCTAGCGCAAGCTAAACAGGCTACTGCAAAAATTGCCAGCTTTTCTCCCACCTATGAAACCATCTACCAACGCATTGAGAGTTGCCTGATTGAGCTTAGAGATATTACCGGCGAAGTAGAAAATGAAGCTCTTCAGGTAGAGTTTGACCCGGAAAAGGTAGAAGCAACCCGAGAACGTCTCGATTTGCTGTACAAACTACAACAAAAGCATCAATGTGACTCAGTAGCTGAGCTTCTCAAGTTGCAAGGAGAGCTTGAGCAAAAAGTGGATCAAGTAAATAACCTAGACGATGAAATTACCCGGCTAAGGCAAGTCCAAGAGGTATCTCAACGCGAAATGCAGGAAGCTGCTCAACAGCTAACTGAGTCGCGTCAGGCTGTTCTTGCTCCACTAGCCCAAGAACTAGCTCAATTGCTTAGAAATTTAGGCATTCCAGATGCGGTAGTGGAAATTGAACAACGGGAGGTTGAGCCTACCGAAGAGGGTATTGATGAAATCGCTATCCTTTTTAGTGCTAACAAAGGAATCTCTCCTCAGGAGCTTCGGGGCGTAGCGTCCGGCGGTGAGTTTTCTCGGCTAATGTTCTGCATTAAATATATTCTAGCAGGTAAGACCTCATTACCCACCATTATTTTTGACGAAATTGATACGGGTGTATCCGGCGAAATTGCCATTAAAATGGTGAATATGATGAAGGAAATGGCTAGTAAGCACCAAGTGATTGCCATCAGTCATCTGCCTCAGGTAGCCGCCAAGGGTGATGCTCACTATTTTGTTTACAAAGATAATAGCTCGGAGAAAGTTGTATCCAATATCCGTCGCCTATCTGAAGAAGAGCGGGTAGAGGAAATTGCCAAGATGCTCGGCGGTAACAACCCCTCCTCTATCGCCTACGAAAACGCAAAAGAGTTGCTTTCTTTCTAAGTGTTCAAGCCGTTGTGGGACGACCCTCGTGGAACGACGTTCAAGTGTCCGACGCCCGGTGTTCAAAGTTACTCAGTCTACGCGAACACATAAAAACATTTAGTATTTCTCCAATCGACGGGTTCCGGAATTCACCGCATTAAGGAAACCGACTAATCCTCCAAGCAAATGAGATTCCCAAGAAACGTAGCTTTGCGTAGGCAGCACCCCGTAGAAAATACTACCGTAGAAAATTAGTATAATAATGGAGATGAGCAGTGACTTAAAATCACGTTGAAACAGCCCAAAAAAGATTAGAAAGAAGGCGATTCCGTAGATTAGACCACTCGCTCCAATATGGATGGATGTACGCGCAAATAACCAAACTAAAATTCCAGTAAAAAAGTAACACTGCAAAAATACCCGATTAGCTACTCGGCGGTAAAACATAAACAACACAGTACCTAAAATCAGTACCGGCATCGTATTCGATACCAAGTGGGCAACCGAACCGTGTAACATAGGTGCGGTTACGATACCGATCAATCCCCGAATGGTTCTAGGAAGAATACCAAACATGGCTAAGTCTATCGGGTAGAGTTGATCCAGAAAAAACACACCCCACATGAGGAATACCAAACGGGAGGGAACCAACATACTGCTACTGATCGATTGCATTTTGACCGAAACCTTTAAACGTTATTTTTCTAAACTACTTAATCTGGATGGCGAAACTAGCCGAATGAATACGGGCAAATGGTCACTAAAGCCACCGTGGTACTGAAATCCGACGTAGGTTCGGGCAGGCTTAAAACCCAAATTAGTTTCATCAGTCTCAAGCAGCCAACTTGGATGATAAACTTGCCCTCGCCCATTTTCAATCACCCAAGTCGATGGAGCCTTAAGCCATTTTTCGGAGACTAGCCACTGGTCTAAAACGCTCCAGTCACCCTGATGCTTATGCGTACCTTCAAATTGATAGTTACTAATATTGCTCAGTGGCACTTGATTTACTAGCTGCTGCATACTAGCATCCTCCGGTGCATCATTAAAGTCCCCAGTGACTAAAATCTGAGCATCTGGTTCTTTCACTAATATTCTCCGGATATGGGCTGCTAACGTAGTTGCTGCTTGCTTTCGCGATTCTTCCGAAACTTTTGTGCCACTATAGCGAGAAGGCCAGTGATTTACGTAAAAATGTACAGTATTCTGATGCGGTAGCTTAACCTGAGCGTACAATATATCACGGGTTTTGCGTCCGTTGGACAGTGCTACTGTGATAAACTCTTGATGTTCAATACTTACTAAATCCGGACGAAACAGAAGGGCAACGTCAATTCCTCGGGAATCAGGAGATTCTTGATGAATAATCTGGTAGCCCAATCGGTGCATCGGCGTTTCTTGTAGCAAGGCTTCCAACACGTAGCGATTTTCTACTTCCGCTAAACCAATCAGTGCAGGTGGACTCCACTCTCCTACCCCCGCAATTACTTTGTAAATATGATTAAGCTTATTAAGAAATCGACCGTAGGTCCAATGACGGTCTCCAGCAGGCAAAAAAGCTTCATCACGCGTAAGCGAGTCATCCCGCACATCAAACAGATTCTCTACATTGTAAAACACCCACGTCATCTTCTGATGAGTAGCCTGCGATTTCACTTCTTTTGAAAAGAAGGTTAGTGATAGAATAAGCGTAAACACCCGTCGCATAGACTAGCAAGGTACAAGGATAATTACTGATGAACCCAACGATTTCACTCAATACCTTACCCTTACAATGGAATATTACCGTGCTTTTTCTTCGGTAGCTTATCAACCTTATTTTCTAGCATTTCAAACGCTAGCAGCAGTTTTACTCGGGTATCTTCAGGATAGATCACTTCATCCACGTAGCCCCGACGAGCGGCTCGGTACGGATTAGCGAAAGTTTCAGTGTATTCATCAATTTTTTTCTCCAACTGCTCTTCAGGGTTTTCAGCTTGGGCAATTTCTCTTTTAAAAATTATTTCAGCCGCTCCTTTGGCACCCATTACCGCAATTTCTGCCGAAGGCCAAGCATAGTTCATATCGGCTCCAATGTGTTTGGAGTTCATCACATCGTAAGCACCGCCATAGGCTTTGCGAGTAATCACCGTCACGCGAGGCACGGTAGCTTCACTAAAAGCATAAAGTAATTTGGCACCGTTGGTAATAATTGCGTTCCATTCCTGGTCAGTTCCGGGCAGAAAGCCGGGGACATCTTCTAAGACGAGTAACGGAATATTAAACGAGTCGCAAAAGCGGACAAATCGGGCTCCTTTCTTACTGGCATTAATATCTAAAACTCCTGCCAAACTAGTAGGCTGATTACCCACAATACCGATACTTCGTCCGCCTAAACGGGCAAAACCTACGATAATATTTTCAGCATAGTCCTGATGTACTTCTAGAAAAGTGTCTTTATCCACAATGCCACTTACCACATCACGCATATCGTAAGGTTGGTTAGGGTTTTCGGGAACGATATCGTTGAGAACCGGACGCTTTTCACTTTCTTTTGCTTCGTAAGGCAAGCGAGGTGGATCTTCGTCACAGTTCTGCGGAATATAAGAGAGTAACTGCTGAACGTGCTGAATACACTGCAACTCATTAGCATCCCGAAAATGAGTAACCCCACTTTTGGAACTATGCGTCATTGCTCCGCCTAACTCTTCTGAACTCACTTCTTCGTGCGTCACCGTCTTCACTACATTAGGACCCGTTACGAACATGTAGGAAGTTTTCTCTACCATAAAGATAAAGTCGGTAATCGCCGGAGAATACACCGCCCCACCTGCACAAGGACCCATTACTGCCGAAAGCTGAGGAATTAGCCCCGAGGCCAAAGTATTCCGATAAAAAATATCAGCATAGCCACCTAGCGATACTACCCCTTCCTGAATACGAGCCCCACCCGAATCGTTCAGACCGATGACTGGAGCACCGTTTTTCATGGCTAAATCCATAATTCGGACAATCTTTTCGGCATGAGCCTCAGAGAGTGACCCGCCAAATACGGTAAAATCTTGGGAAAATACGTAGACCAACCGTCCGCCAATTCGTCCGTAACCCGTCACTACTCCATCACCCAAAAAACGTTGCTTTTCCAAACCAAACTCGTGAGAGCGATGCTCCACAAACTTCCCAATCTCCTGAAAACTCCCTTTATCCAATAATAAGTCGAGGCGTTCACGAGCGGTTAGCTTGCCTTTACCGTACTGCGCATCAATGCGTTTTTGTCCCCCTCCTTGTTCGGCTTCTTGGTTTTTATGATGCAGTAATTTAATCTTTTCAGCTCTGATATTTCCTTCATCAGCAGATGAACCTTCGGATTGATTTTTCATGTTGTAGCATTCGATTTACGCCAGTTCAAACAATCCAAAGATAGCGTAAAACCGGAATTTTACACCTCTTGTCTAACATAAGCATCTATTTATTCCGTTGATTACTACATGAGCAATTACGTCGCAACTATTGACTTAGGTACCAATACATTTCACATACTGATAGCCGAACTGCTGAGAGATAAACCATTTAAAATAATCTACCACCAGCGAATTCCAGTGATGATTGGACGAGGGGGCATCAACCAAGGAGTTATTACGCCCGAAGCTGCTGACCGGGCAATAAGTGCCTTAACTAGCTTCAGAGACACTCTACTGTCTTACCAAATACCGAATGAAAGAGTTTATTGTACAGCCACCAGTGCGTTTCGTAACGCTAGAAATGGGCGAAATTTAGTAAGTAGAATTAAGCAGGAAACGGGTATTGAGGTAAATATTATTCCAGGCGATCAGGAGGCAGCATATATTTTTCACGGAGTACGGGAAGCGGTTCCCTTATCTGATCAAAGTGCCTTAATTATGGATATTGGCGGTGGAAGTGTAGAATTTATTTTGTGCAATCAAGATCAGGTGCTTTGGAAGCAGAGTTTTGAGATCGGTGCCCAACGGCTGTTAGATCGGTTCAACATTCAAGACCCAATTACTCAGGCTAATATTAATACGTTACAACAGTACTTTTCGGAAACCCTTCAACCCTTATCAGCAATTGTTGAGCAATATCGCCCTCAAGTACTAATTGGTGCGTCAGGTACTTTTGATACATTAAGCGATATTCACATACTTGAAAATAATGTGATCGTAGACAAGAGCGCTACTGAACTTCCGCTAACCATAGCGGCTTTTGAGCAAATGCTAGAAGATTTTTCTGGAATGAACCGCCAGCAGCGACTGGAGATTCCGGGTATGATCGAGATGCGGGTTGATATGATTGTGGTTGCTGCCTGGCTCATCCAGTTTGTAGTAAATACCTATCAACTTCAAGATATTCGAGTTTCTGCCTATGCTCTAAAAGAAGGTTTAGTGGCTCAACTAGTTGAGCAGTTTAGCTAATCCGGAATTTTCTATATTTTTGCCCGTCATTCAGCACCCTTGGCTATGGAATATTTTTCTTCTGACGCTCTTTGCAACTTCTCTATAGATATTTTCAAAAAAATTGGCTGTTCCACTGAACACGCCGAACTCGCTGCTGGGGTACTTTCTTCAGCTGATCTAAGAGGAGTTGACTCCCACGGTATTGCCCGTTTAATTGGCTACATTAGGTTGTGGGAAAAAGACAGAATCAATTCTCAGCCTAACATCCGTATTACTCATCAAACTCCTAGCACTGCTGTGGTGGATGGTGACCAGGGACTAGGGTTAGTTGTTGCTCCGGAAGCCATGAAAATCGCAATAGAAAAAGCTATGAATGTAGGAACGGGTTGGGTGGCTATCCGCAACTCTAACCACTTTGGTATTGCCGGCTACCACGCTATGCTACCACTAGAAAAAGATATGATTGGTTTGGCTATGACCAATGCCAGTCCAATAGTAGCTCCCACATTTTCCAAAGATCGATTATTGGGGACTAATCCGATAGCTGTAGCAATTCCAGCAGAAAATGAACCACCGTTTGTTGCTGATTTTGCCACAACTACCGTAGCCAATGGCAAACTAGAAATTCTGCAAAGAAAAAATGAGTCAGCTCCCTACGGCTGGGTTCAGACGAAAGAAGGTAGCCCTTCCCAAAGTCCTCAGGAAGTAGCTAACGGTGGATCATTACTTCCCTTAGGAGGTGATCGGGATCATGGTGGTCACAAGGGATACTGCTTAGGAGCTTGGGTAGATATTTTTTCTGCCGTTCTGTCGGGTGCTAATTATGGTCCCTGGGTTCCTCCGTTCGTTGCTTTCCTGGAGCCATCGCCTAATCCAGTGGGACGAGGAATTGGTCATTTTGTAGGAGCTATGCGAGTGGATGCTTTTCGCCCGGCTAAAGAATTCAAGCAGCATATGGATCAGTGGATCAGAACGTTCAGAGATGCTGAGACCGTAGCAGGACAACAAAAGGTACTGATTCCGGGCGATCCCGAACGGGAACAGGAGCAAATAAGAAAAGAAGAAGGAGTACCACTGCTGCCTCCAGTGATTGAAAGTCTGCAACAGCTAGCTGAAAAATTTAGGGTCGAGTTTCCGGCTAAAGCGTGAAACCCACGTTAAAAACCCACGGACTATTGTAGGGCGAGCGTATATTGTCGTGGCTCAGATTATAAAAAGCACCGATCATAAAACCAGCTCGTTGCCCGATTGGTTGAAACAGTCCGCCTCCTACAAAAAGTCCAGGAACCCACTCGCGCACCGTTTCCCTCTGGTTACTGACAAATTCTACACTTAGGTTTTCGTAATCAGCCTGGACGAAAAAGTTACGGCTAATTACATAGCGGGCAAAAGCGCGAGGTCCGTAAATACTGGAAGCTTCAAAACCTCGTACCTTAAAGTAGCGGTAAGTAAAACCTGGGCCAGCCGTAAAGTTATTAGTAAATCGATAGCCTAATAAAGGCGAGACCTCAATATACGTTATAGTACCAAACTGAAGACTGAAGTTACCTCCAGGAGCTAACTTTTCAAGAATAGAAGGTCTTTGATAATAGATACTATCTTCCTCCTGAGCTGACTGATTCTGGGCGAAGGAATAAGAGCTGAAATTAGTTAGTAGGAAGCAAATTATAGCAATCCTAAGCCAACTACGCTTATTGTTCTTGTAATATATAGACGTCTTCACTGGGCTTCTTCATTAAATATTTTTCCCGGGCAAATTTTTCCAGTAGTTTGTCGTCCGTTAGTAGTTTTTCTCGTTCCTCTTTTACTTTATCCATTTCCTGCTCGTAAAATGCTTTTTCCTGTTCTAACGATCGTATCTCCTGACCTCTACGAAACTGAGAAGGCAAATCATTAGTATCCAGAAAGAACATCCAGAGTAAAAACCCTACCGAAAAGAGAAAAAAGAAACTCTTTAAAAGGGATGGTATCTTCGGTAACTCCATAATAAAGTGATGGCTACAAGGTCAATATACCTAATTTTTACCGGAAAATACCCTCCCTGAATAAACCTCTTTGTGCATTTACAGCAACTGATTCGGATAAAACGCAGTTAAACCGAGCGTTTCTTCAATACGAATCAGTTGGTTGTACTTCGCCATTCGGTCTGAACGAGAAGCCGATCCGGTTTTTATCTGTCCGGTATTAAGAGCAACGGCCAAATCTGCGATTGTATTGTCTTCGGTTTCACCCGAGCGATGTGACATTACGCTTTTATAGCTATTTCGCTTAGCCAGATTCACGGCATTGATGGTTTCGGTAAGCGTACCAATCTGGTTCACTTTGATTAGAATAGCATTCCCAATGTGCTCGTCAATACCGCGTTGTAGTCGGTTTACATTCGTTACGAATAAATCATCACCCACCAGTTGTACTTTGTCGCCAATGCTTTCAGTATGGGCTTTCCAACCCTCCCAGTCATCTTCGTGCATACCATCTTCAATAGAAATAATTGGATATTTGTTAACCCAATCTTTCCAGTAATCAGCCATTTCTTGAGAAGAAAGCTGATCGCCAGTAGAAGCGAAATGGTAGATTTTCTTCTCTTCATCATAGAATTCAGATGAAGCCGCATCCATCGCAATGAACATCTCCTCACCTGGCTTGTATCCTGCATTCTCAATAGCTTGCAATACTACCTCAATAGCTTCTACATTAGATGATAAGTTAGGGGCAAAACCACCCTCGTCACCAACGTTGGTAGATAGATTTTTGTCCTTCAACACCTTTTTCAGGTTGTGAAAGACTTCAGTTCCCATTCGTAGGGCTTCAGAGAAGGTATCGGCTTTTATCGGCATCACCATAAACTCCTGAAAATCAATAGCATTATCAGCGTGACTTCCTCCATTCAGAATGTTCATCATGGGAACCGGGAGCGTGTTAGCATTCACGCCTCCAATGTATCGGAAGAGCGGTTGATGAATAGTTTGAGCGGCAGCTTTAGCCACGGCTAACGATACTCCCAGCATAGCATTCGCTCCCAACACTGATTTATTATCTGAGCCGTCTAGTTCGATCATGGTCTGATCAATCAAGTTTTGCTCAAATACAGAAACACCTAGTAACTTCTCAGCAATTTTTGTGTTCACATTTTCTACTGCCTTCGTTACTCCTTTACCCATAAATCGGGATTTATCATCATCCCGTAGCTCTACTGCCTCGTGCTTACCAGTAGATGCTCCCGAAGGAACAGCAGCTCGCCCTAGTACATCTCGATCAGTTAGGATGTCTACCTCAACAGTAGGATTACCACGTGAGTCAAGAATCTGACGGGCTTGTATTTTCTTTATAATACTCATGATTAGTCTATTTTAATTTTGAAATTATTTTTCCATTAGTTCAACAAAGCGGTCAAACAGATAGCGGGAATCGTGAGGACCAGGCGAAGATTCGGGATGATATTGCACTGAGAATGCTTTTTTTCCCTTTACCTTCAGCCCAGCTACAGTATTGTCATTTAAATTTAGATGCGTTACTTCCACATTATCAGCATGTTCAGCCTTTTCTAAGTCCACCGAGAAACCATGATTTTGCGAAGTCATTTCACTCAGGCCAGTTTCCAGGTTTTTTACCGGATGGTTTAACCCTCGGTGACCGTGGTGCATCTTGTATGTAGAAATGCCACTAGCTAACCCTAGTAACTGGTGACCCAAACATATTCCGAATATTGGACGATCGTCGTTAATAATTTCTTTTACGGTCTGCACAGCGTAATCCATAGCACTCGGATCGCCCGGTCCGTTAGAAATAAAGAATCCATCGGGATTCCATTCTTGCATTTCGGCGTAGGTGGTTTGGGCTGGAAATACTTTACACTGACATCCTCGCTTTAATAAATTGTTCAGAATTGAAGTTTTAATACCTAAGTCTAATACAGCTACCCGCTTTGCAGCATCACTATCGCCTAATAAGAAAGCTTCTTTAGTAGAAACTTCACTAGAGAGTTCTAGTCCTTCCATAGAGGGAACTTCCGCCAACTTCTTCTTTAATGCATCAGTTGATAGTTCTTCGGATGAAATGATAGCGTTCATAGCGCCTTTAGAGCGGATATGCCGTACTAATTTACGAGTGTCAATATTGGTAATACCGACTACATCATGTCTTTCTAGATACTTCTGTAAATCGCTATCTGCTTGCTTACGACTGTAACCGTTAGAAAATGAATTGACCACAATCGCTCGTATCTGTGGATGGATCGACTCTTGCTCTGAGTCTAATACTCCGTAGTTACCAATATGAGCCGTAGTGTTCACGATAATTTGGCCGTAGTAAGAAGGATCAGTATAAATTTCTTGATAGCCAGTCATTCCCGTGTTAAAGCAAATTTCTCCGCCACTTATTCCAATCTTCCCGATAGCTTCACCATCGAATTGAGTACCATCTTCCAGAAGTAATACGGCAGGGCGTTGGGGTATTTCCGAGTGCTGCATAGTGTTTAAGTTGGTGGCAAGTTTGTAAAATATGAAGTAAAAAAAAAGGGAATCATTCGTTTAGCGAACAATTCCCTTCTCAGTTTATAGAACAACCAAATTATTCTTTCGGCTTTTCTTCGTCGTCATTCTCAGTAGATTCATCTTCTGCTTTAGGCTCTTCATCAGTAGTCTCTGCCTCCGGTGTTTCTTCTACCTCTACTGATGCATCTGCATTCTCCTCAACTACAGTTGCTTCTTCTGCTGGTTCAGCTTCCACCTCTTCATTAACTATCTCTTCAGTAACAGGCTCTTCTACCACAGCAGTATCAGCAGCAGCGGTTTGAGCAGTAGGCGAAGATTTCTTCTTGCCACCTCGTCTGCTTCTTCTAGTTTTGCCCTTAGTTTGCTTTTCTTCTTGGTTATATATCTCATTAAAGTCAACCAGCTCAATCATACACATCTCAGCGTTATCGCCGAGTCGGTTGCCTAACTTAATAATTCGGGTATATCCACCAGGTCGTTCAGCTACTCTTTCCGCTACCTCATCAAACAGAACCCGAGAAGAGTCTTTATCTTTAAGGTAGGAAAAAACCACTCTTCGTGAATGAGTACTATCTACCTTCGATTTAGTAATGAGAGGCTCTACATACTTACGAAGAGCTTTTGCCTTAGCAACTGTAGTGGTCAAACGCTTATGGATAATAAGCGAAGACGCCATATTTGCCAGCATGGCCTTCCGATGCGTAGAAGTTCTTCCTAAATGGTTAAATCGCTTGCCGTGTCTCATGCTCTATTTCTTTACAGCACCATCGAAGGTGACTAATCTTCTTCTAATTTGTATTTTGATAAATCCATCCCGAAAGAAAGGCTCTTGTCCTGGATAAGTTGTTCCAACTCAGCTAAAGACTTCTTTCCAAAGTTCCGGAATTTCATCATATCTGATATTTCTAATTGAGCCAAGTCTCCCAATGTTTTCACATCGGCTGCTTTCAGGCAATTGTAAGCCCGTACTGATAGATCCAGGTCATTAAGTGGGGTTTTCAGCAACTTACGCATATGTAGCATCTCTTCATCAACCGCGTCGGGTTCCCCTTGTTGAGGAGACTCCAGTACCATGCTCTGATCAGAGAATAGCATAAAGTGCTTAATCAGAATATTAGCCGCTCCCTTCAGAGCATCCTCCGGATGAATGGAACCATCAGTCTCAATGTCAATCAGTAGCTGCTCAAAGTCAGTCTTCTGCTCAACCCGGGTATTCTCTACCTCAAAGGTAACGTTCTTGATTGGCGAGAAAACCGCATCTAGAGCTATGTATCCAGCATTCTGGTCGTTCTGACTGTTTTCTTCACTGGGAATATAACCTCTTCCTTTATCAACATAAAGTTCTATCTCTAGGTCTACATTATCATCCAGATTAGCGATGATATGGTCAGGATTAAGAATCTCAAAAGAGGTAGTATGGTTCTGAATATCAGCACCAGTAAAAGTAGTTTGCCCGCGAAGTGGAATTACTACTTTATTTTCGACAAAATCTTCAGTCACCTTCTTGAAGCGAACCATTTTTAGGTTCAGGATAATCTCCGAAAGGTCTTCTACTACTCCTTCAATAGAAGAAAACTCATGCAACACTCCTGGAATTTTGATACCAGTGATGGCATAACCCTCTAGGGAAGAAAGAAGAATTCTTCGTAATGCATTGCCTATCGTAACTGCGTACCCTCTTTCTAGTGGTTTAAAAGTAAAAAGGCCGTGAAAATTATCAGCCTTTTCCATCACCACTTTTTCGGGCATTTGAAATGCAAGTATGGACATAATCTATGGGTAGTGATTAATAGTTATTCTGTAAAATTACTTAGAGTAAAGTTCAACGATGAGTTGCTCCTGAATATTTTCAGGAATATCTTCTCGACTTGGTAAAGTAGTAAAGCGACCTGATAACTCACTGCCGTCCCACTCCAACCACGAATACTGCTTTACTTTAGGACTGTGAGAAACCACACTCTCACTCACCGCTAACAGTGATTTTGACTTCTCGCGTACTCCTACAATATCCCCAGGTTTCACTTGGTAAGAAGGAATGTTCACCACATTGCCGTTTACTACAATATGTTTGTGCGAAACGAGCTGACGGGCACCCCGACGGGTAGGTGAGATACCTAGACGATACACCACATTATCTAATCGCGACTCTAACAATTGCAATAATACTTCACCAGTAATGCCTTTGCTACGACTAGCTTTGTCAAATAGGTTTGCAAACTGGCGCTCTAACACACCGTAGGTATACTTGGCCTTTTGCTTCGCCATCAGCTGCATAGCGTATTCAGACTGCTTACGCCGCCGACCTCGCCCATGCTGACCTGGAGGATAGCTCTTTTTCTGTAAAGCTTTGCTCGGCCCAAAAATAGGGTCGTTGAACTTCCGAGCAATTTTTGTCTTAGGACCTGTATAACGAGCCATATAATTGAATGATCTTTAAGTAAATTAAACTCTGCGTCGTTTAGGAGGACGACAACCATTATGCGGCAAAGGAGTCACATCTTGAATCATGGTTACTTCTAACCCAGTATTCTGTAAAGTACGGATCGCTGACTCTCTCCCTGAACCGGGTCCTTTCACATACACCTCAACCTTTCTCATTCCTTGATCGTAGGCTACCTGGGCACAGTTGGCGGCAGCCATTTGAGCAGCATACGGCGTATTTTTCTTGGAACCCCGAAACCCCATTTTACCAGCTGACGACCAGGATACGACCTGACCAGCCATATTAGTAATAGAGATAATGATGTTATTAAAAGAAGCTTTGATATGAGCTTGCCCTACGGTCTCAACCGCAACGACTCTCTTTTTACCTTTATCTTTTCTCTTTTGTGCCATAGTTTATCTATAGTTGAGACGCAATTGCGCCTTTACCGTATCTTACTTAGTAGCTTTTTTCTTATTCGCAACGGTTTTACGCTTACCTTTACGAGTTCTGGAATTGTTCTTAGTATGCTGTCCTCGTAGAGGTAAACCTTTACGGTGGCGTAACCCTCGGTAGCAACCAATATCCATCAGTCGCTTTATGTTCAGCTGAACTTCAGACTTTAGAACTCCTTCTACTTTGTGGTTTTCGGAAATAATCTGACGAATCTGATTAGACTCCTCATCATTCCACTCACCAACTTTCTTATCATAATCAATTCCCGCCTTATCTAATATACTACGAGCCGCACTTCGACCGATACCGAAAATGTGTGTCAGCCCAATCTCGCCCCGCTTGTGGTCAGGAATATCAACTCCAGAAATTCTAGCCATAATTAACCTTGTCTTTGTTTGAACCTAGGGTTCTTTTTGTTAATAATATAAAGCTTTCCCTTTCGGCGAACGATTTTACAATCAGCACTTCGCTTTTTTATGGATGCTTTTACTTTCATGATTACTTCTATTTATATCGGTAAACAATTCTTCCTTTGGTAAGATCGTAGGGTGACATTTCTAACTTCACGCGATCACCGGGTAAGATCTTAATATAGTTCATTCTCATTTTGCCCGAAATATGGGCAATCACCTCATGTCCGTTTTCCAATTCTACGCGAAACATTGCGTTGGACAGGGCTTCAGTAATGGTTCCGTCTTGCTCTATTGAGGCTTGTTTTGCCATAGGTTGATTTAAACTCTTAAGCTACTGCTGCATTTTGGGAGCGACCTTTCACTCTACCTGATTTCATTAGCCCTTCATAATGGCGCATCAGCAAGTAACTTTCAATTTGTTGTAATGTATCTAATATCACCCCTACCATAATTAATAAGGAAGTACCACCGTAGAAATATGAGAAATCAGTGGTCACCCCAGCTACCATCGCAACAGCAGGCATGACAGCAATGATTGCCAGAAAGACTGAACCAGGTAGCGTAATTCGTGATAATATAGTATCTAGAAAATCTGCCGTCGGTTTACCAGGCTTAACCCCTGGCACGAAGCCGCCATTTCGCTTTAAGTCATCAGAAATCTGGGTAGTGTTAATCGTAATTGCTGTGTAAAAGAAGGTAAATAGGATAATTAGCACCCCAAATACCAAATTATATTGCCAAGACGCTATGTCTGCGAAAGTTCGTCCGATTGTAGCAGCTATATCACTCTGATCTGCCCATATCCCAGCTAACAACCCGGGTAAGAACATCAATGACTGAGCGAAAATAATAGGCATTACTCCTGAAGCATTCACTCGCAATGGAATGTACTGTCGCTGCCCACCATACACCTTGTTGCCTACTACTTGCTTAGCATACTGAACTGGAACTCGTCGGATAGCTTGCGTAAGAACCACTGAAGCCATCACAACAAAGAATAAAGCGACTATTTCTAATAAGAATAATAATGCCCCACTCATTCCCTTGGCAAGTGCTTCTGCCACGATTGCCCCGGGAAATTGAGCGATAATTCCGATCATTATGAGCATAGAAATACCATTTCCAATTCCCTTGTCGGTAATTTTCTCACCCAACCACATACAGAAGATTGTGCCAGAGGTTAACAAGACCATCGCCGATATGGTGAACAGGGTCTGATCAATCATAATTGCTTCAGGTGGAACCGCATAAGCCAGATAACCCACTGATTGTCCTAGTGTAATAGCGATAGTAAGAACCCTAGTAATCTGGGTCATTTTTTTACGACCTGAATCCCCTTCCTTCTGCATCTTCTGGAAGTAAGGTACTGCCACTGTCAATAATTGAATAACAATGGATGCCGAGATATACGGCATAATACCCAATCCAAAAATAGAGGCCCGACTAAAAGCCCCGCCTAAAAATGTATTCAGAAGACCAAAAATACCACTATCCGCCCCTTGATCTAGTAAATTAGGATCAACCCCTGGTAGTACTACAAAGGATCCTAGGCGGAAAATAATGAGAAAGCCAATCGTACTTAGTATACGATTGCGTAGCTCCTCAATAGAAAATATGTTTCTGACAGTGGTAATGAACTTCTTCATACACGCTTACAGTTTAATCGTTTCGCCTCCGGCCTTTTCTATAGCTTCCTGAGCTGATTTCGAGAATGCATGTGCCTCTACCTTCACTGAGGCTGATATCTCACCATTACCCAAGATTTTAATCAAATCCTTTTTACCTACCAACCCTACTGATACGAAGTCCTGAAAAGATAGTTCGGACTTTCCTAACTTATCAACCACCCCCTGTAACTGACCAATGTTCACTACGTGGTAAGCTACTCGGTTAGGCGGTCGAAATCCAAATTTAGGTACTCGTCGCTGTAAAGGCATTTGCCCACCTTCAAAACCAGCTTTTATCTTATAACCTGACCGGGACTTAGCTCCTTTATGACCTCGCCCAGCAGTACCACCCCAACCTGAACCTGGTCCACGACCAATTCGCTTCTTACCTTTTGTTGACCCTTGGGCAGGTTTTAAACTACTTAGATCCATACTAAACTTCTTTTACCGTTACTAAGTGAGCTACTTTTCTGACCATCCCCTCTATCTGAGGATTACTTTCTTTTTCTACTGTTCGGTGTAATTTTCCTAGTCCCAAAGCTTGTAGTGTCAGTTTCTGACGTTTGGGTCGGTTAATTGCGCTGCGAACTTGAGTGATCTGAATCTTAGCCATCATTCTAGCCGTTAAATACTTTTTCTAATTCAACTCCTCGCTGCTCGGCTACTGAGTAGGCATCTCGCATGGTAGCCAGTGCATCAAAAGTTGCTTTTACCACATTATGAGGATTAGACGATCCTTTGGACTTTGCTAGCACATCATGTACTCCGGCACTCTCTAGTACTGCCCGCATAGCTCCGCCAGCAATTACGCCAGTTCCGGGTGAAGCAGGCTTTAGAAGAACGAAACCGCCCCCGTACTTACCCAAATTCTCGTGAGGAATTGTTCCTTTCAGTACTGGTACTTTCAGCAGATTTTTCTTGGCATCGTCTACGCCTTTGGTAATTGCATCGGTAACTTCATTAGCTTTACCTAAGCCATACCCTACGATTCCATCACCATTACCAACCACTACAATGGCTGAAAAGCTGAACCTTCGTCCACCTTTTACTACTTTGGCCACTCGCTTAATGGCAACAACCTTTTCTTTTAAATCTAATTCGCTGGCCTTTACCGACCGTAAACTCTGTGCCATGTTTTAAAATTTTAAGCCCCCTTCACGGGCACCTTCTGCTAACGCTTTAATTTTTCCGTGATAGATGTATCCATTTCGGTCAAATACTACTGATTCCAAACCGTTAGCAACGGCCTTCTCAGCTAATTTCTTTCCTACACTATTAGATACATCAACCGATGGGTTATTGTAACTTCCCAACTCAGTAGAAGAGGCACTAGCCAACGTCTTTCCTTGGCTATCGTCAATAATCTGAGCGTAGATATTCTTGTTGCTCTTGTACACGGATAAGCGAGGCCGTTCTTGAGTACCCCGTATCTTGCGACGGATGCTCTGTTTAATTCTACTTCGCCGTTGAACTTTCTTACGAACTGACATACTCTATCTGTTATTTAGCAGCAGTTTTACCTGCTTTTCTTCTAACGATCTCTCCTACAAACCGAATACCTTTTCCTTTGTAAGGTTCTACTGGTCGTAAAGATTTTATTTTAGCAGCAACTTGTCCGATTAACTGCTTATCAGACCCTTCTAGAGTTAAAATAGGATTTTTACCCTTTGCAGTCTCCGCTGCGGCCTTTATACCTTCAGGTATTTGTAAAAATATATTGTGGGAGTATCCTAAGTTAAGTTCCAGAATATCTCCCTGAACATTGGCTCGGTAACCAACCCCAACTAATTCAAGTTTCCGCTTATAACCCTGACTCACACCTTCTACCATATTGGCTACTAACGAGCGATACAGTCCGTGCAGTGCCTTGTGTCGCTTCTGCTCAGTAGGGCGAGATAGTGTAATCTCTCCTTCTTCAACCTTCAACTCAAAGTCATTATCAACCTTCTGAGATAACTCTCCTTTAGGCCCTTTCACTTTCACCAAGCTATTTTCCCGGCTTATGGAAACTCCTTCGGGAACGCTTATCGGTTGATTTCCTATACGAGACATATTATTTTATTAATATACGTAGCAAATAACTTCTCCTCCTACATTCTGCTGTCGAGCCTCCTTGTCAGAAAGCACTCCGTGAGAAGTAGATAAAATTGCAATTCCTAAGCCATTGAGTACTCGTGGCAGTGAATCAGCCTTAGCATACTTGCGCAGCCCGGGCTTACTGATTCGCTCCAAATGCGTAATAGCCGGTGTTTTCTTAACCGGGTTGTACTTCAAAGCAATTTTGATATTTCCCTGATGCCCTGATTCGTCCTCAAACTTATAATTTTGAATATATCCTTTTTCGTGCAAAACCCGAGTAATCTCCTTCTTTAGATTAGAAGCAGGCACTTCAACAATCCGATGATTCGCCTTGATGGCGTTTCTTAGACGGGTTAAATAGTCAGCTATTGGATCTGTAATCATACTATTATCTATTACCGCTTTTAAAAACGGACTGCAAAGGTAAGGTTTTCTTTACTTTGCAGAAAATATATTGACTTTTTTTACCAGCTTGCTTTCGTAATGCCTGGAATTTTACCTTCCGATGCTAATTCTCTGAACGTTACTCGAGAAATACCAAATTTTCGCATGTACCCTTTGGGGCGCCCCGTTAATTTACAACGGTTATGAAGACGAACTGGTGAAGCATTTCTGGGTAATTTATCTAGTGCTTCGTAATCGCCTTGGGCTTTTAGCTCAGCTCGCTTCTCAGCGTACTTGGCTACCATGCGTTGGCGTTTTCTTTCTCGAGCGATAACTGATTTTCTTGCCATAATTTATGATGCGTTTCGGTTTGCAAATGGCATTCCAAATGCCTTCAGAAGTTCATAAGCTTCTTCGTCAGTCTGAGCCGTAGTTACAAACGTAATGTCCATTCCAGAAATTCGGTTTACTTTATCAATACTGATTTCTGGAAATATAATCTGTTCTTTTACTCCTAGTGTATAATTGCCACGCCCATCAAAACCTTTATCGCTAATACCCCGGAAGTCACGAACTCGGGGAAGCGCTACAGTCATCAAGCGATCTAAAAACTCGTACATTCGGTTGCCTCGCAATGTTACTTTTGCCCCGATAGGCATAAATTCGCGCAGCTTAAAATTGGAAACTGACTTCTTAGCAATGGTGGGAACTGCTTTCTGACCAGTAATAAGTGTTAATTCCTGCACTCCTACATCTACTAATTTCTTATCAGCTACCGCATCACCAATTCCCTTGTTAAGGGCTATTTTTACTAAACGAGGCACTTGCATTACAGAAGTGTAATTGAATCGCTCCTTTAGTTGGGCAGTAATTTCATCTTGAAATTTCTGCTTTAAGCGCGGAATATATATTTCGGTAGTTGCCATAATTAAATAAACTCTCCAGTTGCTTTACTATATCGCTGGTTTTTACCGCTATCGTTTTTCTTTCTTCCTACTTTGGTAGGCTCACCCGTAGCCGGATTTACTAGCATTACATTACTAATGTGAATAGGAGCTTCCTGCTGGTTTCGCCCTCCTTCAGGATTCTGAGCAGAAGGTTTCACATGCTTAGTTACCACATTAACATCTTCAACCAGCACTTTATCATCAGCAATCAGTACTGATATTACCTGTCCGGTTTTTCCCTTATCGTTTCCAGAAATCACCTTTACAGTGTCTCCAGACTTAATTTTTAATTTCTTGTTCATAACCTTAGCCATAGTCTACAGTACTTCAGGAGCTAATGAGACAATTTTCATAAACTGCTTTTCTCGCAACTCACGGGCTACTGGCCCGAAAATACGGGTTCCCCGGGGCTCATCGTTTGCATTGAGTAGCACCGCAGCATTCTCTTCAAAGCGAATGTAAGACCCATCTTTGCGACGAACCTCTTTCTTGGTTCGTACAATAACTGCCCGAGAGACGGTACCTTTCTTCAAATTACTGGAAGAAATAGCTGACTTTACAGTTACGATAATTTTGTCGCCAACTGAGGCGTAGCGACGCTTAGTTCCGCCCAATACACGAATGCAAAGTACTTCTTTTGCCCCGCTGTTATCAGCTACATTTAGCCGAGACTCTTGCTGTATCATAATTACTTAGCTCTTTCTAGGATTTCTATCAAACGCCACCGCTTGTTCTTACTCAGTGGGCGGGTTTCCATAATACGAACAGTGTCACCAATACCACAGTCATTGTTCTCATCATGAGCAACAAATTTGGTGGTTTTCCGCACAAACTTACCGTAGATAGGGTGCTTTACTTTGCGCTCTACCGATACGGTAATAGATTTTTCCATCTTATTACTAAGAACTTGTCCGATACGTTCTTTACGTAGATTACGTTCTTTCTGCTCCATGATCTCGTTAGTTTGCTAGTTCTTTAGCCCGCAACTCTGTTTTGATACGGGCAATGGTTCTACGGGAAGCTTTAATTTTCATTGGGTTCTCAATTGGAGAAATCGCGTGTGCAAACTTTAGCCTAGTCAGATTTTCCTGCTCAGCCTTTAAGGTCTCCATCAGTTCGTCTGCCGACAATGACTTTATTTCTTCGTTTTTCATGTTACTTTCCAACGTAATCTTTTCGAACAACAAATCGGGTTTTGACAGGGAGCTTTTGAGCCGCTAATCGTAGGGCTTCCTTTGCTATCGTAGTAGGCACTCCTGAAACTTCAAACATGATCCGCCCAGGCTTTACAGTAGCCACCCAATACTCAGGTGCTCCTTTTCCTTTACCCATTCGTACTTCGGCAGGCTTTTTAGTTACAGGCTTATCTGGAAAAATTCGAATCCATACCTGACCTTCCCGCTTCATATATCGTGTCATAGCGATACGAGCAGATTCAATCTGTCGGCTAGTAATCCAGGCAGGCTCTAGCGACTTCAGACCAAAGCTACCGAAAGCTACGGTATGACCTCGCTGCGCTAACCCTTTGACGCGCCCTTTCTGCTTTTTTCTAAATTTTGTTCTTTTCGGCTGTAACATAGCTGATTATCTTATCGGTTTCTTCTTCGGCTGCGTCCTCCATCTCTACGACGGTCACGACGGTCACCCCCACCACCAGTGTTTCCACTTTGGTTACCCACATTCGGAGAAAGGTCACGCTTGCCAAATACTTCGCCTTTAAATACCCATACCTTAATTCCTATCTTCCCATAAATCGTATTAGCTTCGGAAACGGCATAGTCAATATCTGCACGCAGTGTGTGAAGAGGTATGCGCCCTTCTTTGTACTGCTCAGTACGAGCCATCTCAGCACCACCCAATCGCCCTGAAACTTTGATTTTAATACCTTCAGCTCCTACTCGCAGTGCCGAAGCAATTGCTTGCTTCATTGCCCGTCGGTATGAGATTCGTGCTTGTAGCTGCTGGGCTACTGAATCGCCAATTAATTGAGCGTCTAATTCAGGCCGCTTAATTTCGTAGATATTGATTTGAATATCTTTACCCGTCAGCTTTTTAAGCTCTTCCTTCAGCTTGTCAACCTCCTGACCACCTTTACCGATTACTACTCCTGGACGAGCCGTATGAATAGTTAGTGTGATTCGCTTCAGAGTGCGCTCAATAACTATTTTAGAAACTCCTCCCCGAGCCAAGCGGGCGTTGATATATTTTCTTATTTCGTGATCTTCTACCAGCTTATCGGAAAAGTCTTTTCCGCCGTACCAGTTAGAATCCCAGCCTTTAATGATTCCTAGACGTAATGCTATTGGGTTAACCTTCTGTCCCATAATAAATTCTAATCTTCAGATTGAGTTTCTTGTTCAGTAATATCGCTATCAACAATCAGCGTTACGTGGTTAGATCGCTTACGGATACGATGCGCTCGTCCTTGCGGAGCTGGACGCAGTCGCTTCAATATCCGGGCACCATCTACCCGAATCTCTTTGACGTATAAGTTTGCTTCATCTGAACGCTCATCTTCATTCAACTCTTCCCAACTAGCTATAGCCGATACTAACAACTTCTCCAGTTTCGCTGCACCACTTTTCGGTTCAAATTTGAGGATATTCAGAGCTTCATATACGTTTCTGCCCCGAATCATGTCGGCTACCAATCGCATTTTGCGAGGTGCAGTAGGCTCATTACGTAATCTTGCAACAGCTTCCATAGTTATCGTCTGCCTTTATCTTTCTTAGAAATATGACCTCGGAAGTTACGAGTAGGGGCAAATTCGCCCAGTTTGTGACCCACCATATTCTCAGTGACATAAACTGGGATAAACTTATTCCCGTTATGTACTGCAAAGGTATGCCCCACAAAATCAGGAGAAATCATAGAGCGTCGAGACCAAGTTTTTATTACTGACTTCTTATTAGACTGGCTCATCGCCTCTACCTTCTTCTCTAAGCGAAAATCTATATAAGGTCCTTTCTTAAGTGAACGTGCCATTTATTTCTTTTTCTTTCTGCTAACAATTAGACGATTCGAGTACTTCTTAGGCCGACGAGTTTTGTAACCCTTGGCAATTACCCCGTTTCGAGAGCGAGGGTGACCTCCTGAAGAACGACCTTCACCACCTCCCATCGGGTGGTCAACTGGGTTCATAGCAACCCCTCTAGTACGAGGGCGACGCCCCAACCAACGCTTACGACCCGCTTTACCGTAGGTAACGTTCATATGGTCGTTATTAGAAACCGACCCTACCGTAGCCATACAAGCGGAAAGAACCATTCTCATTTCGCCAGAAGGAAGCTTCACAGTAACGTACTTTCCTTCACGAGCCAACAGTTGAGCGTATGAACCTGCACCTCGTGCCATCTGCCCTCCTTTACCCGGAGTAAGCTCAATATTATGAACGATTGTACCTAATGGAATAGCTGATAGAGGCAGAGCATTTCCAACTTCTGGAGCTACTGAAGAGCCCGAAATAACTTCTTGCCCAACTTTTAAGCCAGCCGGAGCAATGATGTATGCCTTCTCACCATCTTGGTACTCAACCAGTGAGATAAATGCCGAACGGTTAGGATCGTACTCAATAGTCTGTACTGTTGCCGGAACATCTGTTTTTTGTCGCTTGAAATCTATCAAACGAAGTTTACGCTTGTGTCCCCCTCCTTTATAGCGAGAGGTCATCCGACCTTGATTATTACGACCGCCTGATTTTTTCAGTGTTACTACTAGCGACCTTTCGGGCTTGTTAGTAGTAATCTCCGAAAAATCGGGAGCGAGTCGGTGTCTTTGTCCTGGGGTTATCGGCCTAAGTTTCTTAACTGCCATACTGCCTCACAAATTAAACGTTACTGTAAAAATCAATAATATCCCCGTCAGCTACCTGCACAATGGCTTTCTTGAAATTAGGGGACTTTCCAGTGATGACACCAGATTTAGTGTACCGACTTTTAGACTTACCTTGGTAATTCATTGTCCACACTTTATCTACCGTTACACCGTACATCTTTTCTACTGCCTCGCGAATCTGGAGCTTATTGGCTCGCTTATCTACCACAAATCCGTATTTACCCTGCTCGTTTTGCTCCGAAATTTTTTCGGTTACTAAAGGCTTCTTAAGAACACTCATATCTAATTATCGTTAGCCTTTTGGTTGTACATTTGTTCCAGTACCCCTACTGCTTCCTCACTCATAATTACGTAGCGAGCATCTAAGATTTCGTAGGTATTCAACTGATCTGCGGTTATCACCTTTGCATTTTTAATATTCCGAGCTGATAGGTAAATGTTTTCATTTGAGCTATCCAGAACCAAAAGTGATTTCCCCTCATTCAGAGAAAGAGAAGTTAACAAGCTAGTATAATTCTTAGTCTTAGGTTCATCAAAGCTAAAAGCTTCCAGCACAGTAATCTGGTTATCTTTAGCTTTGTACGACAATGCTGACTTACGCGCCAGTTGCTTCACTTTCTTATTTAGCTTAAAGCCGTAATTGCGAGGCCGAGGACCGAAGATACGCCCACCTCCCCGGAATACAGGAGATTTTATACTACCCGCTCGAGCGGTACCTGTACCCTTCTGTCGCTTGATCTTCTTAGTAGAACCAGTAATCTCAGCTCGCTCTTTGGCCTTATGAGTTCCTTGTCGCTGATTTGCCATATATTGCTTCACATCCAAATAAATGGCATGATCATTAGGCTCTAATCCAAAAATACTATCTGCTAGGGTAACCGAGCGTCCAGTATCTTCTCCTTGAATATTTTTTACGGCAATTTCCATGTCGGAATTACTTCTTTATAATTATTTCTCTAAAATGACGATTGAATTCTTAGCTCCTGGCATTGAACCACTCACTAGCACCAAATTTTTCTCAGGGATAATCTTGAGTACCCGTAGGTTTAATAACTTTACCCGATTTCCTCCCGCTCGCCCGGCCATTTTCATTCCTTTAAATACTCGGGAAGGAAAAGAACATGCACCAATTGATCCGGGAGCCCGCTGGCGGTTATGCTGACCGTGCGTGGCATCACCTACTCCACCAAAACCGTGGCGCTTCACAACTCCTTGGAACCCTTTCCCTTTTGACTTTCCAATCGCGTCTACGAAGTCACCTTCCACAAAAACATCTTCGGCTTTCACAGTATTACCTAAAGTCACTTGGTCTTCCCCTTCAAATTCAACTCTAAAATCCCGAAACTCAACTAATTTAGCTTTGGGAGTAGTGCTGGCTCGCTTGAAATGCCCCTTCATTGCTGAGGACACATTCTTTTCTTTACGATCGCCAAAACCTAACTGTACAGCATTATACCCATCTGTCTCTTCGTTCTTTACGTGGGTTATTACGCAGGGGCCAGCCTCAATTACTGTACAAGCAACGTTACGACCTTGCTCGTCGAAGATGCTGGTCATCCCAATCTTTTTTCCAATAATGCCTGACATTGTACTATGGATGTAATTTTATTCCTAAAGATTTCTCTTTTCCGTAAAAGGACTGCAAATTTAGTGATTTACCTCAGCTTAACAAATTATTTAGTGGGTAATTATTTGCCTCGTTGCAACGATTTACGAAAGTGATTAATTCACTCTTTTTCCACTAATTAGTGGAAGATAAAAAATAACCAATCCTGACATCCAGAATTGGTTATTGCTTTATAAATAATAGGTAATTTATACCTTGATTTCTACATCAACTCCGCTAGGAAGTTCTAGTTTCATAAGCGCATCAACGGTTTTACTACTGCTAGAGTAGATATCTACCAGACGCTTAAATGTGCTAAGCTGAAACTGCTCTCGTGCCTTTTTATTAACATGCGGTGAGCGCAGTACTGTAAAAATCTCCCGGCGCGTTGGTAACGGAATTGGCCCACTTACGACAGCACCCGTTGTTTTTACTGCCCGCACGATCTTCTCAGCAGACTTGTCTACCAGATTATGATCGTAGGATTTAAGCTTAATTCTTATTTTTTGATTCATGACAGTTATTTTGACTCGCCTTTAGAACTGGCGATTACAGTTTCAGCTATATTTGTAGGAACCGGATCATAATGAGAGAACGTTAGCGTGGCTGCGGCTCTTCCCGAAGAAATTGTACGAAGGTCAGTAACATAGCCGAATAGTTCACTCAACGGAACATCAGCCTTAATGACTTGAGCAACTCCTTTACTATCCATGCCTTTCATAATTCCACGCCGACGATTCAAATCACCCGTTACCGATCCAGTATACTCATCAGGAGTTACTACCTCTACTGACATAATTGGCTCAAGTAGAACCGGCTTCGCTTTCTTAGAAGCTTCTCTAAAGCCTAAACGGGCAGCTAGTTCAAACGAAAGGGCATCCGAATCCACATCGTGGAATGACCCATGGTACAAACGTACTTTCATTTCCTCAACCGGATAACCAGCCAGAGGACCGTTTGTCTTCGCTTGTTCAAACCCTTTCTGAATAGCCGGAATGAATTCTTTTGGAATTACCCCGCCCACAATATTATTGACAAACTGCAAGCCGTTCTTAACCTCCTTCGGATCAGGCTCCTCATCAATGGGCCCAATTTCAAAGACGATATCTGCGAACTTACCGCGACCACCAGTTTGCTTCTTGTAAACTTCTTTATGATCTACCGTATTAGTGATTGCCTCTTTATAAGCTACTTGAGGCGCACCTTGGTTAATCTCAACTTTGAATTCTCGACGTAAACGGTCAATAATAATGTCGAGGTGAAGCTCGCCCATACCACGCAAAATAGTTTGCCCGGTTTCCTCATCAGTATTTACCTGTAAAGTAGGATCTTCCTCTACTAGTTTAGCGATGGCCATACCTAGCTTGTCAACATCAGCCTGTTTCTTAGGCTCAATAGCATAGCCGATTACTGGATCAGGGAATACCATGGATTCCAAGACAATTTTATTGCCCTGATCACACAGCGTGTCACCAGTTTTGATGTCTTTGAAACCAACAACAGCGCCAATATCCCCAGCACCTAAGCTGTCAATCTGATTCTGGTTCTTAGCGTGCATCTGGAAAATACGGCTAATACGCTCCTTATTGTCAGAACGAGTATTGTAGACGTATGATCCAGATTCTAACACACCTGAGTACGCTCGGATAAAGCACAAGCGTCCCACGTAAGGATCGGTAGCAATCTTAAATGCCAGCGCAGAGAAAGGTTCATCAAAATCAGGCTTACGAAACACCTCTTCTTCCGTATCCGGATTGATACCTTTAATCTTTTCGCGATCAAGGGGCGAAGGACACAAAGCCATCACGTAGTCGAGCATGGTTTGTACGCCTTTGTTCTTGAAGGACGAACCACAGAGCATCGGCACGATAGCCATATCGATGGTGGCAGCTCGTAAAGCTGTTAGTATTTCTTCCTCCGTAATAGAATCCGGATCATCAAAGAACTTCTCCATCAGGCTTTCATCGTACTCCGCTACTGCTTCCAGCAACTTCTCACGATACTCCGCCACTTCGTCTAGCATATCTTCAGGAATAGGCACTTCAGTAAAGGTCATTCCTAAGTCCTCTTCATTCCAGATAATCCCTCGGTTATTCACTAAGTCAACCACACCCCGGAAGTTTTCTTCGGCACCAATAGGTAATTGAAGTGGTACAGCGTTGCTGCCCAGCATTTCCTTTACCTGCTTACAAACTCCCAAGAAATCAGCCCCTTGGCGATCCATTTTATTCACAAAACCAATGCGGGCAACATCATAATTGTTAGCAAGGCGCCAGTTAGTCTCAGACTGAGGCTCTACTCCGTCTACTGCACTAAACAAAAACACCAACCCATCTAACACCCGTAGCGATCGGTTTACCTCTACAGTAAAATCCACGTGACCAGGAGTATCTATAATATTGATATGATAATCTTGTCCCCGGTAAGGCCATTGCACCGTTGTTGCCGCAGAGGTAATCGTAATCCCTCGCTCCTGCTCCTGCTCCATCCAGTCCATCGTAGCCGCACCATCGTGTACCTCACCAATTTTGTGGCTTACCCCAGCGTAGTACAGAATACGTTCAGTAGTGGTGGTCTTACCCGCATCAATGTGGGCAGCAATACCAATATTCCGAGTATATCGTAAATCGCGCTTCATTTCTTTCCTTATATTCTAAAGTGTGAGAAAGCCCGGTTAGCATCGGCCATCCGGTGCGTATCGTCTTTTTTCTTCACAGCTGCTCCTTCTCCCTTAGAGGCCGCAACAATTTCTCCTGCTAAACGCTCTTTCATTGTTTTCTCTCCCCGCGATCGGGCGTAGCGAATCATCCACTTAATGCCTAGCGAAGTCTTACGACCAGGTCGCACCTCCATTGGTACCTGGAAAGTAGCACCACCAACCCGGCGGCTTTTTACCTCCACTGAAGGCATGATGTTACCCAGTGCTTTTTTCCAAAGCTCCAGACCATTCTCACTGGTACGCTCTTCTACCAACTCGATAGCATCGTAGAAAATGGAATAGGCGGTACTTTTTTTACCGTCTACCATCATGTAATTCACAAAGCGAGTTACCAGTGTATCCTTATATTTAGGATCAGGTAAAACGTATCTTTTCTTGGGTTTAGCTTTCCTCATGGGATAATTATAACTATGGTTCTATTTTTTAGGGCGTTTCGCACCATATTTTGATCTTCGTTGCAGACGTCCACTCACACCTGCTGTATCCAGTGCACCACGGATGATGTGGTAACGTACCCCCGGCAAATCTTTTACTCGACCACCCCGGATCAATACAATTGAGTGCTCCTGAAGGTTATGACCCTCTCCAGGAATGTAAGCGTTTACTTCACGACCATTGGTCAACCGCACCCGAGCTACTTTCCGCATAGCTGAGTTTGGCTTCTTGGGCGTGGTAGTGTACACCCGGGTACAAACCCCTCGCCGCTGCGGACAAGAATCTAGGGCGGGCGACTTCGATTTTGAAGTCAATTCTTTTCTTCCTTTTCTTACTAACTGCTGTATGGTAGGCATTAAAATTTACTATTTTCTTACACCTCGCTAAATTTTGAGGTGCAAAGTTAGCCAAATAGACGGTTTATAACAAAATATAATTTCAAAATAGTTCTCAGGCCTCCCCAATTGCCCCACCAAAGTTGATGGGGAACTTAGGGGTTTCATCTGATTGCTTGATTGCTCCGAAAGAGTTCTCAAATTTTTCGATGTTGTCTTGCAGGGCAAACAGCAACCGCTTGGCATGATCAGGAGTGATGATAATCCGGGATTTCACCTTGGCTTTAGGTGCCCCTGGCATCAGACGAATGAAGTCAATCACAAACTCGCTATTGGAGTGGGCAATTGTTGCCAGATTAGCGTATTGCCCCTCGGCGATTTCTTCCGAGAGTTCAATGCTAATCTGGTTTCGTTGCTGTTGCTCTTCCTTTTCTTCCTTTCCCATGATCAGTTGGTTTCAACAGTACTGCTTGGCTCTTCTTCTACTCTACTCTCACGAGAAGCCCGAAGTGCTTCGTACTCTTCTTTAGAGCCAACAATGATGTTCTTGTATTCCCGCATACCGGTTCCAGCCGGAATCAAGTGACCTACAATTACATTCTCCTTCAGACCGTTCAGGTTATCAGCCTTACCGCGAATAGAAGCTTCACTCAGTACTTTGGTAGTTTCTTGGAAAGAAGCTGCCGAAATGAAGCTTTCCGTACCTAACGATGCTTGGGTAATTCCCTGCAAGGTCGGTTTAGCTACGGCTGGTCGAGCATCCCTTACCTGAACTATCTTCTTATCTTGACGCTTCAGAGATGAATTTTCGTCCCGAAGATCTCGATTAGAGATTGGTTGACCAGGTTTGAATTTCTCCGAATCGCCTGGTTCTTCTACGATTTTTACATCTAGAACTCTATCATTTTCTTCGCGGAACGAGAACTTATCAACTACCTGACGTTGCAAGAAGTTAGTATCCCCTTCGTCAGTAATCTCAACTTTTTGCATCATCTGACTTACAATCACCTCAATGTGCTTATCGTTGATTTTTACCCCTTGCAAACGGTATACTTCCTGAATCTCGTTCACCAAGTACTCCTGTACCGCAGTTGGTCCTTTGATTGCTAAAATATCAGCGGGAGTAATCGCACCGTCAGATAGTGGCATACCCGCCCGCACAAAGTCATTGTCCTGAACCAGGATATGCTTAGAAAGCGGAACCAGGTAACGCTTCTTGATACCGTCTTTAGACTCAATGAATATCTCACGATTACCTCGCTTAATACCACCGTAGGTCACCGCTCCGTTAATCTCACTAACCACGGCTGGGTTAGATGGATTACGAGCTTCAAATAGCTCCGTTACCCGAGGCAAACCACCTGTAATATCCCGCGACTTACTCATCATCCGAGGAATCTTAGCGATTACTTGTCCAGCGCGAACCTTATCGCCGATATCTACTGCCAAGTGTGCTCCCACCGGGATGTTGTAGGCCTTACGCTCAAAGTCACTACCAGAAGGCTCAACGACGATAGCTGGGTTCTTCGTTTTATCCCGCGTTTCGGTAATTACCTTTTCTCGGTGTCCAGTTTGTTCATCGTATTCTTCCTTGTAAGTAATACCCTGCTCGATATACTCAAAATCAATCTTTCCTTCAAACTCAGAAAGAATAACTGCATTATACGGATCCCAGTAGCAAAGCTCATCGCCTTTTTCTACTTTATCGCCTTCCTTCACTCGTAGGAAAGAACCGTAAGGAGCATTATTAGTTGAATATATTTTACCAGACTTCTCATCAACGATCTTGATCTCACCCGAGCGTCCCATTACAACCGTTTTAGCCTCACCTTCATCGTCAGTGGTTTCTAAGTAACGAAGCTCTTCAAATTCAACCTTTCCACTGAATTTTGCTTTAATAGTTGCTTCTACCGCAATGTTAGAAGCCGTACCACCTACGTGGAAAGTACGAAGAGTCAGCTGAGTACCTGGCTCACCAATGGACTGAGCAGCAATTACCCCAACAGATTCACCTCGCTGAACCATGTAACCTGTAGACAAGTTTCGTCCGTAGCACTTGGAACAGATACCACTCTTAGTTTCACAAGTCAGTGGTGAGCGGATTTCCATTTCCTCTATACCTCTCTCATCAACAAGGGCAGCAAGCTCTTCGGTAATTTCGTCTCCTGAACTAATAAGTAGTTCATCAGAAATAGGATCAAAAATATCATTTACAGCTACTCGCCCTAGTATACGCTCGGAAAGTGGTTCAACAATTTCTTCGTTATCTTTGAGTGCTGCTACTAGTAGCCCCCTTACTGTACCACAGTCTTCCTCCCGAATTACTACATCCTGGGCAACATCTACTAAACGACGAGTTAAGTATCCGGCATCTGCTGTTTTAAGAGCAGTATCAGCTAGACCTTTACGGGCACCATGGGTTGAGATAAAGTACTCAATTACATCTAACCCTTCTTTAAAGTTAGAAAGAATAGGGTTTTCAATAATCTCACCGACTGAACCTTGTAGGTTTTTCTGAGGCTTAGCCATGAGCCCTCGCATACCACCTAGCTGGCGAATTTGCTCTCGGGAACCTCGCGCTCCAGAGTGCATCATCATATAGATAGAGTTAAAGCCTTGCTGATCGTCCTCCATCTTCTTCATCAAAGCATTAGTCAAACGTGAGTTCACCCGTGTCCAGACGTCAATTACTTGATTGTAACGCTCATTATCAGTGATAAGCCCCATGAAGTAGTTGTTTCGCACACCATCTACTTCTTCCTTCGCTCCTTCAATCAGATCCAACTTATCGTTAGGGACGATAATATCATCTAGTCCGATAGAAAGACCACCTCGGTACGCCATCTGGAAGCCAAGCTCCTTAATATCATCCAAAAACTTGGCAGTAGAAGCAACGCCTGATATTTTGTACACCATGGCAATAATCTGCTGTAGTTTTTTCTTAGTCAACAGTTCATTCACATAGCCTACTTCTTCAGGCACTAGCTGGTTGAAAATTACCCGACCAGCCACAGTTTCTACCACCTGATCTACCAATTCGTTCTGCTCATTACGCACTTTAGTACGCACCTTAATATGAGCATGCTTGGAGATTTGCCGTTCGTTCAAAGCGATAATCACCTCCTCCGGGCTATAAAATGAAAGTCCTTCCCCAGCAATAGGTAATTTATCCGTATTCTTACGCCCCTTGGTCACGTAATACAAACCAAGTACCATATCCTGAGAAGGTACGGTGATTGGTGCTCCGTTGGCAGGGTTAAGAATGTTATGGCTAGACAGCATCAGCATAGATGCTTCCAGTACGGCTTCGTGCCCTAATGGTACGTGAACCGCCATCTGGTCACCGTCAAAGTCCGCGTTAAAGGCAGTACAAACCAGTGGGTGCAACTGAATCGCTTTTCCTTCAATCAGCTTAGGCTGAAATGCCTGAATACCCAGACGGTGCAGTGTAGGAGCCCGATTGAGTAGTACTGGGTGCCCTTTGAGCACATTTTCCAGAATATCCCAAACCACTGGATCTTTACGATCAACGATTTTCTTGGCTGATTTTACCGTTTTAACAATACCTCGTTCAATCAGCTTACGAATGATAAATGGCTTGAAAAGTTCAGCTGCCATATCTTTCGGCAGACCGCATTCGTGCATTTTCAGTTCAGGACCAACTACAATCACTGAACGACCTGAGTAGTCAACCCGCTTACCAAGTAAGTTCTGACGGAATCGCCCTTGCTTACCCTTCAGCATATCACTGAGAGACTTTAGTGCCCGGTTCCCATCGGAACGAACTGCATTTACTTTACGAGAATTATCAAATAGCGAGTCTACCGCTTCTTGTAACATTCGCTTTTCATTCCGCAGAATTACTTCGGGTGCTTTGATGTCAATCAATCGCTTCAGACGGTTATTTCGGATAATTACCCGACGATATAAGTCGTTCAAATCGGAAGTAGCGAAACGCCCACCGTCCAATGGTACTAGCGGTCGTAATTCAGGCGGAATTACTGGTACCATTTTGATGACCATCCACTCGGGACGGTTCTCAATTCGGGTGCGGGCATCACGGAATGATTCTACTACTTTCAGTCGCTTTAGTGCTTCAGCTTTTCGCTGCTGAGAGGTATCAGTAGCCGCTTGGTGACGAAGGCTGTACGAAAGCTCATCTAGCTGAATACGGGCTAGTAGCATTTCCAATGCCTCCGCACCCATTTTAGCAATGAACTTATTCGGATCAGTATCGTCCAGCTTTTGGTTATCCGCTGGAAGCTTATCGATAATGTCCAGATATTCGTCTTCTGTTAGGTAATCTAGGTAGCTAATACCGTCTTCTTCTTTTACCCCAGCTTGAATAACTACGTATCGCTCGTAGTAGATAATCTGGTCAAGCTTCTTAGTAGAAAGACCAAGCAGATAGCCAATTTTGTTAGGTAAAGAACGGAAGTACCAGATGTGAGCCACCGGAACAACTAACTCAATATGCCCCATTCGCTCCCGTCGCACTTTCTTCTCAGTTACCTCTACCCCACAACGGTCGCAAATAATTCCTTTGTAGCGAATTCGCTTATATTTTCCGCAATGACATTCCCAATCTTTTACCGGTCCGAAGATGCGCTCGCAGAACAAGCCGCCCATTTCGGGCTTATACGTCCGGTAATTGATGGTCTCGGGTTGCGTAACTTCTCCGTGAGAGCTTTCTAAAATAGACTCGGGAGAAGCAAGACTGATGGTTACCTTCGAGAAATCGTTAGTAAACTTCTTGTTTTTCTTGAATGCCATACTTTATATCAATTGAAAATTGAAAGTGGATAATGGAAAATGAGTGCCTACTAGGGTAGGCACTCAGTATTTTTAGTCTAATGTAATTTCCAGTGCCAAGCCGCGTAGCTCGTGAACGAGTACGTTGAATGACTCCGGAATATTCGGACGAGGTAGATTTTCACCCTTCACGATAGCTTCGTAGGCTTTGGCTCGCCCTACTACATCGTCGGATTTTACTGTGAGGATTTCTTGTAGAACATTGGCTGCCCCGAAGGCTTCCAGTGCCCAAACCTCCATCTCACCAAAGCGCTGACCACCAAACTGTGCTTTACCACCCAGTGGTTGCTGTGTGATGAGCGAGTAGGGTCCGATAGAACGAGCGTGCATCTTGTCATCCACTAGGTGGCCTAACTTCAGCATGTAGATAACTCCTACCGTTACTTTCTGGTCAAATTGCTCTCCGGTCCGGCCATCAAACAGATACGTTCGTCCGTAAGCGGGCAGCCCAGCTTCGTTCAACTCATTGGTTACTTCCTCCATCGTGGCTCCGTCAAAGATCGGAGTGGCGTAACGCTTATTGAGTTTCAGTCCGGCCCAGCCGAGTACAGTTTCATAAATCTGCCCAATGTTCATTCGCGAAGGTACACCAAGTGGATTCAGTACGATATCCACTGGGGTTCCGTCAGCCTGGAAGGGCATATCTTCCTCCCGAACTATTCGAGCAACAACCCCTTTGTTTCCGTGACGCCCCGCCATTTTATCTCCTACTTTCAGCTTACGCTTTTTGGCTACGTATACCTTCGCTAGTTGGACAATTCCGGCAGGTAGTTCATCACCTACTTCTAGTGTGAAGCGTTCCCGCTTGAAATGCGCAGTGATTTCATTACGCCGATTATTATAATTCTTCACCAACTCCCCTACCAGACGATCAATTCGTTCGTCACCAGTCCAGTCATCAACGATAATATCAGCAATCAGGTTAGCTTCTTCAGGAACACTGTAAGAACTCTCATCACGGTAGATATTTTTGTCTGGGAAAAGGTTGTTCTCAATGTTCTGATGATTGAACTTCACACCCTTCGACATGATCTCGTCACCAAACTTATGTCGGATACCCTGAGAGTTTTTACCGTCAAGCAAGGCAACCATCTTATTGATCATATCGCCTCGAACCGCTAACAGGTCATTCTTAAAGCGAGCTTTTAAGGTTTCCACTTCTTTACGGGCTTTTGCTCGCAGATCTTTATCTTTCTTCGGACGAGAGAAAAGCTTGGTATCAATTACTGTTCCGCGCAAGGATGGAGAAGCTCGCAAAGAAGCATCCTTCACATCACCGGCTTTATCTCCGAAGATTGCTCGCAAAAGCTTTTCTTCTGGCGTAGGATCCGTTTCGCCCTTAGGAGTAATCTTACCAATTAAAATATCTCCTTCCTTAACATCAGCACCGATGCGAATGATACCATTTTCATCCAGGTTCTTTACTGCATCTTCACTTACGTTCGGAATTTCTGAAGTAAGTTCTTCTTCACCTCGCTTGGTGTCTCGCACTTCCAGTTCAAACTCTTCAATATGCACTGATGTAAATACATCATCGCGCACAACCCTTTCAGATATTACGATAGCATCCTCAAAGTTGTACCCTTGCCAAGGCATGAAGGCAACCAGTAGGTTTCTTCCTAGTGCTAACTCACCATTTTCAGTAGCAAAACCTTCGCATAGTACCTGCCCTTGAGTTACTCGCTGCCCTTTCAGCACAATTGGCTTAAGGTTCACGCAAGTATCCTGATTGGTACGACGGAACTTAATCAAGTCGTAAGTTTTCAGGTCATCTCCGAAGTTGATCAGTCGCTCATCATCAGTAAGATCATATCTAACGATAATCTTCTTAGAATCTACGTAGTGAATCTCACCATCACCTTCAGCTACGATTAGCGAACGAGAATCTTGAGCCACTCGCCCTTCCAGCCCAGTTCCTACAATGGGAGCCTGCGGCTTCAAAAGAGGTACCGCTTGACGCTGCATATTTGAACCCATCAGCGCGCGGTTAGCATCATCATGCTCCAAGAACGGAATTAGCGAAGCCGCTACCGATACGATCTGATTAGGGGCAATGTCCATATAAGACAGATCGGTCGGTCCAACTACTGGGAAGTCTCCCTCATAACGCGCTTTTACCGTATCATTCACAAACTTTCCGTCATTCTCAATCGGCGCATTTGCTTGGGCGATGTTATGTGTATCTTCCTCTTCTGCTGTAAGGTAAACCACATCCTTGGTTACAATACCCTCGGCTACCTTACGGTAAGGCGTTTCAATAAAGCCCATTGTGTTCACTTTAGCGTGGACACAGAGCGAAGAAATCAAACCAATATTCGGCCCTTCCGGAGTTTCAATGGTACACAGGCGGCCGTAGTGCGTATAATGAACGTCCCGTACTTCAAAACCAGCTCGTTCTCGCGACAGACCGCCTGGCCCTAATGCCGACATCCTTCGTTTATGAGTTACCTCCGCCAGCGGGTTAGTTTGATCCATAAACTGGGAAAGCTGATTGGTTCCGAAGAAGGAGTTAATTACTGAAGACAGAGTTCGCGCGTTAATCAGGTCAACGGGCTTAAAGTCTTCATTGTCTCGCACGTTCATTCGCTCCTTGATGGTTCGCGCCATCCGGGCTAAACCTACGCCAAACTGACTATAAAGCTGTTCCCCTACAGTCCGAACCCGACGATTACTCAGGTGGTCAATATCATCGACTACTGCTCGGGAGTTAATCAAACCAATCAGATACTTTACAATCTTGATGATATCTTCCTTAGTTAGCACCCGAATATCAGACTCAATCTGTAAATCTAGTTTCTTGTTGATTCGGTAGCGCCCTACTTCTCCTAAATCATAGCGTTTATCGCTAAAGAATAGGCTCTGGATAATATCGCGCGCTGTTTGTTCGTCGGGGGCTTCCGTATTACGAAGCTGACGGTAAATTTGCTCTACCGCTTCTTTTTCTGAGTTGGACGGATCTTTCTGAAGCGTATTGTAGATGATGGAATAATCTGTCACATTCACATCCTCTCGGTGGAGAATGATAGAATCAGTTCCCGATTCCAGTATGGTATTGATATCCTCTTCTTGAAGCACAGAATCACGCTCTAACAGCACTTCATTGCGGTCAATAGAAACTACTTCACCGGTATCTTCATCTACGAAGTCTTCTGTCCAAGTACGGAGCACTCGAGCCGCTAGTTTTCGTCCGGTATGCTTCTTTAGATTTTTCTCATTAGCTTCAACTTCTTCAGAAAGCTCAAATAAGTTAAGGATATCTTTATCCAAACCGTAGCCAATCGCTCGTAGCAACGTAGTCACCGGAAACTTTTTCTTCCGATCAATATAGGCATACATGACGTTATTCACGTCTGTAGCAAACTCAATCCAAGAGCCTTTAAATGGGATAATCCGAGCCGAGTATAGCTTGGTTCCGTTGGTATGCTTGCTCTGGGCAAAGAATACTCCAGGTGAGCGGTGTAGCTGAGATACAATGACTCGCTCCGCTCCGTTGATAATGAACGATCCTTTGGTGGTCATGTAGGGAATATTTCCCAAAAACACTTCCTGCTCTATTGTCTCAAAATCCTCATTATCTTCATCGTTGCAGGATAGTCGGAGCTTTGCCTTAAGAGGAACCGAATAGGTCAATCCTCGGTCGATCGATTCATCTACTGAATATTTAGGCGGATCTATTACATAGTCAATAAACTCGAGAACAAAATTCTCTCGAGAATCAGTAATCGGAAAGTTTTCCGAAAACACTTTATACAACCCTTCATTTCTTCGCTGTTCTGCTGGCGTATCAATCTGCAGGAAATCCTGAAAAGACTGCAACTGCACATTAAGAAAATCGGGGTAATCTAGTACCTTTCCAATAGAAGCAAAGCTAATACGGTTAGGGAAACCAGCCTTCAGGCTAGTATGGTTATTAGAATTGTTTACGTTAGCCAAAGCACTTCAATTTTTTGGGTGATAAGAATATTCAGAATACTCTTCTGATAGCAATAAGGAAGTAAGTGGCAGTAAAGAAGGCCACAAATGGGAAAAGACCTGACTGTTTGGCCAGGCCTGGAATGCTAAAAATGAAATATGGTAGTGGTATATTACTAATTATTTGATTTCTACTTCAGCACCAGCTTCTTCTAGTTGCTTTTTCAAACCTTCAGCCTCATCTTTAGGCACACCTTGCTTTACTTCTTTAGGTGCACTGTCCACTAATTCTTTAGCGTCTTTTAAACCTAAACCAGTAAGTTCTTTAACAAGTTTCACAACTGCCAATTTAGATCCACCAGGTGCTTTAAGGATTACGTCAAACTCGGTTTTCTCTTCAGCACCATCGCCTTCTCCGCCGCCACCAGCTGGGGCTACGGCAACTGCAGCAGCTGCAGCAGGCTCTATACCATATTCTTCTTTCAGGATGTTCGCCAACTCGTTCACTTCCTTCACTGATAAGTTCACTAGTTGTTCTGCGAATTCTTTCAGATCTGCCATTTTAATTCAGAATTAATTAGTAAGTAATATTGTAATTGATTGTATTTTCTAGGACTCTTCGCGCTCCGAAAGCGTCTTGATGATACCCGCTAGTTTGTTTTTGCTACTTTGTAGAGCAGAGACAACGTTTTTAGCAGGAGATTGAAGTAACGTAATCACCTCACCTAAAAGTTCATCCTTAGACTTCAATGAACTTAGCATATCCAAATGCTCCTCACCGACAAACAAGTCAGCGTCAATAGAAGCAGCTTTGAAGGCTGGCTTCTCGAGGTTGCTATTCTTCTTACGATACTCTTTAATAATTTTCGCTGGGGCATTACTCACTTCAGCAGAAAACATAATACCCGATGTACCTTTCAACGCCTCATCAAACGGAGCATAATCAGTATCTAGTTGCTCCAATGCCTTGCGAATCAGAGTATTCTTAACGATCCTGTACTCGATTCCTCGCTGGAAGCACATGGAACGAAACTCATTGATTTGCTTAACAGACAGTCCGCCAGTATCGGCTACGTAGAAGTAACTGGTGTTACGAAGCTTCTCGGCAAGATCATCAATTAGTGCTCCTTTTTCTTCTTTCGTCATATCTATATACCTGGAACGGTGTTTTTATCTATTTGCACTCCTTTGCTCATGGTGCTAGATAGTGTAATATTCTTAAAGTATGTTCCTTTGGCGGAAGAAGGCTTCAAACGGTTGATAGTTTGAATCACTTCAGTTGCGTTTGCCACTAGTTTTTCTGGATCAAAAGAGGCTTTTCCAATACTAGTGTGGATAATACCGAACTTATCTACTTTGAAGTCGATCTTACCTGCTTTCACATCCTGTACTGCTTTACCAATATCCATGGTTACAGTACCGGCTTTCGGGTTAGGCATCAAGCCTCGGGGACCTAATACTCTACCTAGACGCCCTACTTTAGCCATTACAGTCGGCATAGTGATGATAACATCCACGTCAGTCCAACCTCCCTCTATTTTCTTAACATACTCGTCCAAGCCTACGTAATCGGCACCAGCTTCTTTTGCTTCTTCTTCTTTCTCAGGAGTACAAAGCACTAAAACTTTTACTTGTTTACCAGTACCGTGAGGCAGAGCGACCACCCCCCGAACCATCTGATCGGCTTTCCGGGGATCAACTCCTAGGTTCACGTCTATATCTACCGAAGCATCAAACTTGGTAGTTGTTATATCTTTAACAATATCAGTAGCTTCCTGAAGAGAGTAAGACTGAGCAAAGTCATACTTCTTCTGAGCATCCTGTTGTTTCTTTCCTAGCTTCGCCATTTTATTAACTAATTTGCGTTATTCTGCCCAAGGGGCTTTTCCAGTCACTCTAAGTCCCATACTACGGGCAGTTCCGGCTACCATCTTCATAGCTGACTCTACTTTAAAGGCATTTAGGTCAGGCATTTTGGTTTCAGCAATTTCCTTTACTTGATCCCAAGTAACACTACCTACCTTAGCCCGGTTAGGTTCGGCTGAACCTTTCTTCAACTTGGCTGCTTGCATTAGCAAAGCCGCTGCGGGAGGAGTCTTGATAACAAAATCAAAAGACTTATCAGTGTAAATTGTTACCAATACTGGTAACAACTGCCCCGGTTTATCCTGAGTACGACCGTTAAATTGCTTACAGAACTCCATGATGTTCAACCCTTTACTACCCAAGGCTGGCCCTACGGGAGGCGATGGGTTTGCTTGCCCACCACGAATCTGTAACTTTAAGTATCCGCTTATTTCTTTAGCCATTATTACCGCTATTATCTACTTTTTCAACTTGCATATAGTTCAGCTCTACCGGAGTGTTACGACCAAAAATCTTCACCATTACCTTCAATTTCCGGCGCTCTTCAAATATTTCTTCAATATTACCGATGAACCCACTAAATGGTCCATCCATCACTTTTACCTCCTCACCAACAATGTAAGGAGTATCCATCTTGATATCTTCTTCATCAGCCTCATCTACCCGACCTAAAATCCGGTTGATCTCTGACTCACGCAGAGGCACTGGCGGTTCCTGCGAGCGAGCAGTACTGGTTCCTTTAGCACTCAAAAACCCAATCACATTGGGAACGTTGTTAATCATATGAAGCACTTCGCCGTTCTTCAGGTCAGCTGATACCAGAATATACCCTGGAAAGAACTGACGTTCTCGCACTCGCTTCTTTCCATTCCGCATCTCCATTACCTTCTCCGAAGGAATAATCACCTGGGGCACAAAATCTTCTAGTTTGTTCACCTTGATCTCATGCTCGAGGTACTCTCGTACCTTGCGCTCTTTTCCGCTAACTGCCCGTATTACATACCATTTAGGATCTGCCATAATCTTTCAGCGTTTCTTAGAATGCGTTATAAAACCATTTCATCGCATTTTCAAAGCCGAGATCAATGACTCCAATCAGTAATGCAAAGATTAATGAAGCTACCAGTACCAAGAACGAGCTTCTCTGCAGGGAAGAGTAAGAGGGCCAAGTAACCTTTTCACTCATCTCTTGGTAAGAGGCTCGGATAAATTCAACAACATTATTCATAATGAATGCTTCATTTTAGCACGGGCGGTAAGATTCGAACTCACGACCTACGGTTTTGGAGACCGTTGCTCTACCAGCTGAGCTACACCCGTTTGAGAAATATGAAATGAGAAACAGAAAATATGAGACAAGAACCTTCTTATCTCATATTTCATATCTCATATTTTTTTTAGTCTGTAATTTCAGTTACCTGACCTGCACCTACAGTACGACCACCTTCGCGAATCGCAAATCGTAATCCTTTCTCCATTGCTACGGGTGCAATCAGTTCTACTGAAATAGAAACGTTATCACCAGGCATTACCATCTCTACGTTTTCTGGCAATGAAATCTCACCAGTTACGTCAGTGGTACGGAAGTAGAATTGCGGGCGGTACTTTTTAAAGAAAGGAGTGTGACGACCACCTTCCTCTTTGGAAAGCACATATACCTCAGCTTTAAACTTCGCGTGAGGAGTTACTGAGCCAGGCTTGGCAATTACCATCCCCCTACGGATATCAGTTTTTTCAATGCCACGCAGTAGTAACCCTACGTTATCTCCAGCTTCACCTCGGTCAAGAATTTTACGGAACATCTCAACTCCAGTCACAGTAGACTTTAAGTTTTCAGCACCCATCCCTAAAATATCAACAGGATCACCCGAGTTGATTACTCCACGCTCAATACGGCCAGTAGCTACAGTTCCTCGTCCAGTGATTGAGAATACATCCTCAACAGGCATCAAGAAATCAAGGTCAACCAGACGCTCCGGCATTGGAATGTACTCATCTACCGCGCTCATCAACTCATCAACTTTCTCAACCCACTGAGCTTCGCCATTCAAGGCTCCTAAAGCCGAACCTTGGATTACCGGAATGTCATCGCCAGGGAATTCGTAGAAAGAAAGCAATTCACGAATTTCCATTTCTACTAGCTCCAGTAGCTCAGCATCATCTACCAAGTCTACTTTATTCATAAATACTACGATAGCCGGCACACCAACTTGACGAGCCAATAGGATATGCTCGCGAGTTTGAGGCATTGGACCATCAGTAGCTGCTACTACTAAGATAGCACCATCCATCTGCGCCGCACCAGTAACCATGTTCTTTACGTAGTCAGCGTGACCTGGGCAGTCAACGTGAGCGTAGTGACGGTTCTCAGTTTGGTATTCAACGTGAGAAGTGTTAATGGTAATACCCCGTTCTTTTTCTTCCGGAGCATTATCAATAGATGCAAAGTCTTTTAATTCTGCTAGACCTTTTCCAGCCAATACGGTGGTGATAGCAGCAGTTAACGTTGTCTTACCGTGGTCAACGTGACCGATAGTACCGATATTCAAGTGCGGTTTGGAACGGTCAAAGGTTTCTTTAGCCATGTTAAAATACAGTTTCAGTGATGAATATGTAACGAAAAAAGGGAAAGCCCCATAAACGTTTGAGCCAACGACGAGATTTGAACTCGTGACCTCTTCCTTACCAAGGAAGCGCTCTACCCCTGAGCTACGTCGGCCGCTCTAATAATGATTAATGAATGATGATTAATAAGATAGTTAGTCATTAATCATTATCACATTAGTCATTAAAAAGAGCGGGAGACGGGTCTCGAACCCGCAACCTACAGCTTGGAAGGCTGTCGCTCTACCAATTGAGCTACTCCCGCTTATTAATGATTGATGAGCAATGACGAATGAACAATAAAGTAGTCATCAATCATTATTCACCAGTCATCAGTATCTTGCTGCGTCTGATCTAACACCACCCCTTCGGGAAAAATTCGTCTCAGATTCAGATTTTAGCAGTGGGGAGAGAAGGATTCGAACCTTCGAAGCCGAAGCAACGGATTTACAGTCCGTCCCATTTGACCGCTCTGGAATCTCCCCCAAAAACTCCATGTATAAAAACAGCAGAAAAGGCATATTTTCTCCACTATTTTTAATGGAAGGGCAAAAGTAAGGTCTTTTTCTATATATTCAAATGATAGTTCAAAAGAAATTGGAAAAAATCTATTGAATCTTTTTAATAAGTATGCGACTGATATAGAGCCTTAAGTCGCTCATCCTGCTCACCCTCCTGAATGGATTGAAGCAAACTATTAACCTCCGGTTGATCACTGAAGAATAGTAGTCCGCGATAGGCGGTCAACCTTATGTAATATTGAGGATGATTTCGGGCTTGATCGGCTAAGAGCTGGATGCCCTGTTGGGCAGACTCACCTTCATCAGTGACAGTTAGATACTGAGCCAGATAATTTAAAAAATAGTACAAAGTCTCATCAGATACTTCTGAAGATTTTTCTTCAAACCATTGGTACTGCCCCCCTACTTTCTCAGATACAAAGTAGTCAGCCAAAGCCATTACAGTATTAAAATTAGTAAATTCTCTGAATTGGGAGAACTGCCCAGATTTATCAGTAGCCGATGTATTTGCGTAAGCCGCAATGGCAGTACCTGCCACAGCATAGCTAGAATCTTGCAAGGCATTCCGAAACAAAGCTTGATGCGTAGTTGGATCAACAGTTGCTAAGGCATTAATGGCATCAGCCCGAACTAGTGACTTAGTATCGGCTTGAGCTAATTCGGCAATCTTACTTAACAACTCACTGTTTTCTGCACTGACTTTTTCTTCCAGGGCATTAATCGCCAGTCTACGAATTATCCAGAAATCATCATTCAACGCTTCCGTTAAGATTTGGGATGTGACTTTAGCGGTAGAGTCGTTCACTAAGGCTTGCAAGCTAGCTAACTGATGTATAAAATAATCAGTATTACGAAATTGATACGCCCACTCCTCTTCAGATTTGCTATGGGAAATCTCAGCTAGCAAAACTCCCTCAGTATCAAATAGCACTAACTGAGGAACAGTATCGAGAGCTATCTTAAACTCTTGGTAAGATTCGTTGAGCCACAGCTCATAATCAACCCGTTTATTATTTGCCCAAACAGCTACATCAACCGGAATCTGATAAATAGGCACATCATCAGTATCCTGCATCTGAGCGACTGCCAAGGTTAGCTTTCCATTCTCGTACTGCTGCTCTACCTCAAACACTGGATGACCAGAGTTCAGAAACCACTGATTGAAGAACCAGTTGAGGTCTTGCCCAGTTACTTCTTCAAAGGCAATTCGGAGGTCGTGAATTTCTACTGAGGTGTAGGCGTGGCGGGTCAGGTACAATTTGAGTGCTGCAAAAAAGGCTTCATCGCCTACATAGTTGCGCAACATATGCAGTACCAAGCTCCCTTTGTCGTAGGAGTGACGATCAAACATATCTTCCTTATCCGAGTGGCGATAACGAATCAGATTAACCTTCTTATCTTCCGATTCAGCCAAATAGTTTTGTAGCTTTTCCCATCGGTCATAATCAGCTTCATCTTTGCCGTAGTAATGCTCATTCCATAAGTATTCCCCATAGGTAGCAAACGACTCATTTAAGGGTAGATTGGCCCAAGACTCGCAGGTGACCAGATCACCAAACCAGTGATGAAACAGTTCATGGGCAATAATATTATCCCAATGGTTATCGAGTAGCTCTCGGTCATCTACTAGCAGAGCATCGTAGAAAACAGAAGCAGTGGTGTTCTCCATAGCACCGGAGACAAAATCTTGAACTATCACTTGAGAGTACTTAGACCAAGGGTACTCTACTCCGATCTTTTCTGAAAAGAATAACAGCATTTCAGGGGTCCGTCCGAAAATGTCGTCAGCGTACTCCGCGTAGGCTGAGTCAATGTAATAGTTAACCGCCATATCGTTCCACTGATCTTCTACTACGGCAAACTCCCCCACTGCCATCATAAACAAATAAGGAGCGTGAGGCTGATCCATTTTCCAGTAATCGGTTCGTAGGGGGATAGGTTCGCTTTCTTCATCAATCTGCGAGTATACCAGCGTTCCATTAGATAAGGTTACGTAGCGATCATCTACGGTAATAAACATTTCCTGGGTACAGCGTTCATTAGGGGCATCAATTGTGGGGAACCAGCGGGAACTGGCCTCGGTTTCACCCTGCGTCCAGATTTGGGGCGAAGGCTCATCAATAAAATATAGCCCTTTGTCCGATTTAATAGCCTCGCTCCCACCAGCTTCAAACTCATCAGGCTTAGCCGTGTAGTCAATTACTAGCCAATAGGATTCTTCGCGAGTGTAGGTTTTATCCAAGCTGATCTTTAGCAGTAAGTTATCATATTCATACTCCAAAGGCTGTATCTCCTTGTCACCATCTTCCATTAAACCTACTGAATGAATATCAAAACCCTTGGCATCCAATGTGACCGTAGACTGAGGGTAGAAATAAGGTTCTAGTTGAAGGGTAGCTTTACCGTGTAAATGGTGTTTTTCCCAATCAAACTTTACTTCTAACTTAGTATGCAGCAGGTCGTGCTCCCGTACCTCTGAGGCCTGATAAGGTGGAATTTCCTCTTTTTCTATTTCCTCAGCTATCTCGGTGGGATCTACCGTAACCGTGTCTGATGCAACATTAGGATCAGATACATCGGCGGGTTGGGTAGCTGCTATTTGCTCCACTTTACAAGCTGAGAAGCTTAGGGTTAGCATACAAAGCCCAGCTAGCAAAACTTGATTGATGGATGCGATGGGTTTTGAGATTATTTTACTCATTGTGGTTTACCCGGTTCATTATATTTTGGACTAAGTAACGACTTAACTAGCAAAACTATTCCATATCAGTAGAATTTTGTTATAAAGAGCTACGATTAATCTACCTACACCTAAAAATAAAAGCTAGTAATGAGTTTGTCATCCAAAAGAATGTGATCATTTTCAGTATACTTGTGCTATGAAATACTGGTGGTACATTGGAATGATTAGTATCTGTTTATTCGTAGCTTGTACGGAACACAATCACTCAAGCACTAACCCAAAGTATCACCCTACACTTCCCAACCCTCTACAAGCAAAAGACAAACTTATCTCGGCATCCGAGTGGGAAAGTCATCGAGTTCATCTCAAGCATATTCTCACCCGCTACCAATACGGAACAGCCCCCGACCATCGATCCTTAGATAAAGTAGAAGTAGAAATCACTGACGAAAACTATGTTTTTGACAGTTCAGCCATTCAACAATCTTGGTTATTCACAATTTATAAAAGTGGTAGGCAGGCTTCTTTTCGGGCAGGTGCTATCATTCCTAATCGTGAAGGTCAGTTCCCGGCCATTATTAAGAATGACCGCTTTCGGTTTGACTTGAGCGATGTGCTGAGCCCTAGAAAAGAAAAACAATATCGTGAAAAAAAGCGAGATAAAACTCAGCAATTTGCTGCCAAGGAAGCTGTAACCCGAGGCTATGTGTTTGTTAAGTTTATTCGGGGCGATATTGCCGCCGATCAGCCAAACAGCCGAGATACCGGAGTACTAGCACTATACCCCGATTATACTTGGGGAAACATTGCCGCCTGGGGTTGGGCGTACAGTATCATTATCGACTGGCTTGAAAAGCAACCTTACGTTGATGTAAATAGAATTGCTGTTACGGGACACTCTCGCGGAGGCAAAACTGCTTTATATGCCGGGATTTATGACGAACGTATTGCCGTTACTGCCCCCAACTCATCGGGAAGCGGTGGAACCGGCAGTTGGCGATATTTTGATACAGAACAAAAGCCACAAACGCTGACAGCAATTGAACCTTATCATCATTTCTGGTTTACCGATTCACTATTTCATTTTGCTGATAGTGTGGCTTACTTGCCTTTTGATGCCCATTTTGCTAAGATGTTAGTCGCCCCCCGGGCGTTGGTCAATATGCACGCCCGTCAGGATTACTGGGCTAATCCTTACGGCACGCAACTCACCCATTTGGCGGCTCAACCTATCTTTGATGCCTACGGTAAACCGGATAATCTGGCATTACACTGGCGCGACGGTGGCCATAACCAAAACCAAGAAGACTGGCTGGCTCTCTATGATTTTTGCGACTGGTACTTTTACGGGAAAGAGCGCACCGAAACGTACAACCAAAGTCCGCACGCCCACTACGAATACGATTCTATTCTCAACCCCTATCTTGAATACTTTGAAGGGTTCGAAAAAATTACAGTCAAACAATGAAGCAGCTAATTTACATTTACTTCACCAACCTTTTAGCAGTAGCTAGTTTTCAGTTGGGTCATGCCCAGGATGTCTATTTCACCAATGGCTTTCGGGTAACTGAGCTTACAACCAACGAGGCAATTGTGTGGACTCGACTCTGTAGTCAGGAAAAACCTAACCCGATTATTCATCAGCGAAAACCTAAGGTATTTCGCCACCCCATTAATTTTGATGAGAATATGCCCACTGCAAAAATGGACGGCGCGGTGGAAGGTACTGAGGGTTTTGTTCGAGTACTGCTGGAAAGTGATGGTAAAACTCAGAAATCTCGGTGGTACCGGGCGAAGGCAAAAGAAGATTTCACCGTTCATATTCCGATAAAAAAGCTTTCTCCTGATACTGAATACACTATCCGTCTGGAAGCAAAAGCCCAAAAGAGAGATACTGAACTTACTATGATAGATGGAAGTTTTCGCACCCCACCCACAACCAACACTCCAGCTCCGGTATCGTTCACCACCTCTACCTGTCAGTACTTCTGGAGTTACGATGACTCATTAGCCGGATTCAAGACCTACTTAAGCATGGCTCAACTTGCCCCCGATTTTTTTGTACAAACCGGGGATTATGTGTACTACGATAAGCCCGGCCCCTCAGCCACCTCTCCTGAAAAAGCCCGTCACAAGTGGCATGCTATCAACGGTTGGCCCTCATTAGTCAATTTCTTTCGGCAAACTCCGACCTATTTTATAAAAGATGACCATGATTTACTGTCGGATGATTCTCACGCGCAAACCGAAGATTACGGTGAACTATCTTACGCCGAAGGATTAGCAATCTGGAAAGAGAACGTACCGATGAAAAAACTTCCCTATCGAACGCTACGCCGAGGACAAGATTTACAAATATGGTTACTGGAAGGACGCGAATACCGTAGTGCCAATCAAGCTCCCGATGGCGAAGGGAAAACAATACTTGGTCGGCAGCAGAAAGAATGGCTTACTCAAACTCTAGCTGATTCTGATGCCACCTTTAAGATTGTGATTTCGGCAACTCCAGTAGTTGGCCCCGACCGGAAAAACAAAACCGATAACCACGCTAACGCAGCTTTTCAGACCGAAGGCGAATGGTTAAGAGAGCTGCTGTCTCAGCACGAAAACACCTACGTGATCAACGGTGACCGACACTGGCAGTACGTATCGCAGGATAGTATTACCCAGCTTATTGAGTTTGGTTCGGGTCCGGTGAGTGATTCGCACGTACAAGGATGGAGGGCTGGTAAACAGCCCGAACACCGTTACCTAAATCTGATTGGTGGCTTTTTGGGAGTAGTCGTTGATCACCCAGGTGAGAAGCCCCAACTGACGTTTACGCACTACGATGTAAACGGAAACCCCAAAAACGCGGAAGTATTCAGTGTTGAAAAACGATAAAACTCTGTAAAAACACGTATTCTATTGAAGAATAAATATTCTCATGCAGATGCACAAAGCCTAAGAGGTATGGCCAGTTGTAATGTTTATTGGCTGATATTCTTACTATTTTTAGCATCCTGTACTACCAAAACCTTGCCCCCCCCTCCCAACATCCTGTTTATCTCCATAGATGACCTAAACGATTGGGTCAGGGTGCTGAAAGGCCACCCTCAAACCCTCACCCCCAATATTGACCGATTGGCTCGGCAAAGCACACTGTTTACCCACGCATATACTGCTGCCCCGGTATGCAATCCATCGCGCACCGCTCTGCTCACCGGAATTCACCCGTTCACTTCGGGCATCTACGAAAACAAGCAGTCAATGCGCGCAAGTGCTGTTCTGAAAGATGCTTACACGCTGCCTCAGTACTTTAGAAATCACGGTTACACCACTATGGGGTCAGGTAAAATATTTCATTACAGCTACGACACGCTTTCTTGGGATCAATATTGGCCGTCTATTGACAAAATTCGTCCGGATGATCCTGAGCCGACCAACCCACCACTGCACGGTATGCCGGTGTACGGACGATTCTTTGATTGGGGGCCAATAGATGTTTCTCCCGCCGAGATGGGCGACTGGCAAGTAGCCGAGTGGGTCTCAGAACAACTGGGAAAAGAATACGATAAACCCTTCTTTCTAGCTTGTGGATTCTATAAACCCCATCTTCCGTGGTATTTGCCTCAGAAGTACTTCGACCGATTTCCGCTGGATGAAATTGTTCTTCCTTCGGTAAAAGAAGATGATCTGGACGATGTACCGGCGATTGGCAGAGCCCTCGCCAAAGAGTGGGTGCCTAACCGGGATATTCCGGGCGATAGTGTAGAAGGCGATCACCGGATGGTGCTGCGCTACGAGCAGTGGAAGCAGGGGGTGCAGGCTTACTTAGCCGCTATTTCTTTTGCTGATGAATGCTTAGGTAAGGTGCTGAATGCTTTAGAAAACAGCTCATATCGTGATAATACCATCGTGGTTTTATGGTCCGATCACGGTTATCATCTGGGTGAGAAACTACACTGGCGCAAGTCTACGCTGTGGGAAGAAGCCACCCGTAGTTTACTGATGTTTCAAGTGCCTGGTGTGACGCAAGCAGATATTGTAGTTCCCTCGCCCGTCAGCCTCGTTGATATCTACCCCACCTTAGTTGATCTTAGTGAACTACCGCCCAACCCTGATTTGCAAGGCCAAAGCTTAAAACCACTACTAAAAAATCCGGCATTGGACTGGGAGCAGCCGGTAATCACCACCTTTCGCCCCGGAAACTATAGCATTCGTTCCCGGCACTGGCGATATACTCGCTACGCCGACGGCTCCGAAGAATTATACGACCATAAAATCGATTCCCTAGAATGGAAAAATCTAGCAACTGATCCTCAGCACATCTCAATTAAGCAAGAACTAGCTGAGTGGTTACCAAAGGAGTATACACCTCCTACTGGCAAATGATTGATTGCTTAACTGAGAATCGCCGCAATAGAAAATTACTACACCGATAGCGCAGAATGAAAATTTGATTCTTTGATTTTTTACCGAACAATATTTTATTTTTGCTGAAAGCACAAAAAATATGAGTCATCAAAACCCATTATCTGCCCGTCGTTCTTTTCTCAAAAAAATAGCCACCGGCGTAGGGGTTAGCCTGCTTCCAGAGCTAACGGAAGCCGCCCCTTCTTTACCTCACTGGAATAATGATGAAGAAACCTACTGGTACGCTTTGAGAGACCAGTTTTTGATAGAAGAAGGGTGGATTATGCTCAACGCGGCTAATTTATGCCCTAGTCCGCGAGCTGTTTCCGAAGCACTCCACGAGGCAACCCGAGACGTGGACCGAAATGTTTCTTATCAGAATCGAGATAAGTACGCTGAAATGCACCTTACGCTTCGGGAGAAACTCGCGCAGTACCTCAATGCTGAAGTTGGGGAAATCGCCCTGACCCGTAATACCAGCGAAAGCAACAACACTATTGTACAGGGACTGCCCCTTACGGCTGATGATGAAGTAGTTGTGTGGGATCAAAATCATCCAACCAACCTACTCGCTTGGCAAATCCAGGCGAAACGCATCGGGTGCACCGTAAAAGTGGTAAGTACTCCTCCCAACCCTGCCTCGCCCCAAGAACTGGCTGACCCATTCCTCGCAGCCATCACTCCCCGCACTAGACTACTGGGCTTTTCGCACATCTCTAACGTATCGGGAGTAGCTTTACCCACCCAACTGCTTTGCCAAGCCGCTCGCGAACAAAACGTGCTGACATTAGTAGACGGCGCTCAGTCGTTTGGGTGCCACGTTATTAACCTGGAGCAGATGGGCTGTGATTTTTATACTGGTAGTGCCCACAAATGGTTGATGGGGCCCCGGGAGGTAGGTATCCTCTACGCAAGAAAAGAGCTAATTGAATCGCTCTGGCCGCACGTAGTCGGGTTACACTACGATGAAAAACAACCCGATGATATTACCCGCCTCACTACTTTCGGACAACAGGATATTGCTAAAATGCCGGCGATGCTCGAGACTCTATCGTTCCACGAGCAGGTGGGAAAAGAAAAGATAGAGCAGCGGGTGATGAACCTGACCGCTACACTCAAGAAAAACATTCAAGAACACCTACCTCAAGCTAATTTTGTCACTCCCTTATCCGAAAACATGAGCAGCGGGGTGGTCATTATTGATTTTCCTAACCATGACAAAAAAGATATTTTTGAGAAGTTGTACCGAAACCACCGTGTTGCCTGCTCCACCAAAGGAGGGTTACGGCTCTCGCCCAATATTTACAACACTTTAGAAGAGATGGATCAAGTAGTACTAGCCATGAAAGAAATCGTAGGTTAGCTGAAAATTCGGACTGAAGAAGTTACCTCATTTTATCTATTATCAAACGATTCAAAATATTAGATGCTGAATCTAGCCAAAATCACCTCTCCTACCCTACTGCTTAATGAACAAAAATGCTGGGCTAATTTAAAAAAGCTAGCTCAACAGGCGGCAAAACATAATGTTCAGCTAGCCCCTCACTTCAAAACCCACCAGTCGGCCCAGGTGAGCCAGTGGTATCGCGACTACGGAGTGAAAGCGATTACGGTTACTTCGGTAAAAATGGCTCGCTACTTTGCTGAACACGGCTGGGATGATATTACGATTGCCATGCCCATCAACATTCGGGAGATTAAGGCGATCAACACTTTAGCTTCCCAGATTCGGCTGACGGTATTTGTCAATAGCGTTGAGACCGCCCGTTTGCTGCACGAGCAGGTTACTGCCCCGCTACCGTTTTACGTGGAAGTTGATACCGGATACCATCGCTCAGGCGTGGCCAGCGATGACACTGAAGAAATCCGGGCGATTTTAGCTGCGGCGCAAGGGTCTCAGCTTCAGTTTACCGGATTTTATTCCCACGCGGGTCATACCTACGGGGCTACTACTTATCAGGAAGTAAAACGCATTCATCAGGAAACGCTTCAGCAATTAAATCAGCTAAAAGAAATTTTCCAGTCTGAATATCCCAACGTTCAGCTTTCGCTGGGCGATACCCCCTCGTGCAGTTTGATGGATGATTTTTCGGGCATCGATATTATTCGTCCCGGCAACTTTGTGTACTACGACCTCACCCAGCACTTTGTAGGCTCTAATTCGGTAGAAGAGATTGCGATTTGCTTGGCCGTACCAGTCGTTTCCGTTCACCCTGAACGAAAAGAGGTAGTTACCCACAGCGGTTGGGCGCACTTGGGCAAAGATTCTCTTACCAATGAAGCCGGAAAATCTTGGTATGGCTACGTGGTCAACCTCACTGAATCAGGCTGGTCAGAACCACTGGAAGGAGCGTATGTCGCCAAGCTATCCCAAGAGCACGGAACCCTTCATTTGCCAGACAACTATTTGGAAAAAGTAAAAGTGGGCGATCTGCTTGGCATTCTCCCTGTCCATGCCTGCGCCACCGTAGTGATGATGGGCAAGCTGACTACTTTGAGTGAAGAAGTTTTAAGTACTATGATCTGAGAAAGTATTTCACGTCTTATTTCTCGCCTCTCTCTTAGCAAAAATATCTTCGTGTCATAAAAGCACGTCTTCGTCACATTATTTTTCAGGTTAGGTAGGTGAATGATAGAATTGTGTTGTTAACTAAATTATTTGAGATGAACACACAATTCATTAAGCTAGACAAACGAGAAGCCTGGTTTCATATAGCCCTTTGGCTGTTGATGATGGCATCGGTCATTTCTGCCTGGTCAAATAACCTAGACTCAACGCATGTTATCTTTAGATATATTTCGCTGATTCTAACCTTCATTTTGCCCATTTATATCAATGCCTTCGTGCTTATTCCAAGATTCTTCAAACGGGATAAATGGCTTACGTATACTTTATTTTTAGCAGTACTACTCATTGCTGCAAAAACCCTCCACACCGTACTTTTATTAGCTCCTTGGATGATTAACGACTGGTCGAGCCTAGACTTATCTAAAGAGTTTAGTCACTGGGTGTTCCGCGAATTCCGAAGCTTTGATAAGTTTGTTTTTAGTCAACTACCTTGGATTGTCTACATCTCATTTGCCTATCGGTTTATCAAAGATTGGTTTGTTAATGAGCAAGTCAAAAGTCGGTTGATTTCCGAGAAACTATCGGTAGAATTAGCATTGCTAAAAGCGCAAGTAAGCCCGCATTTTCTGTTTAATACGTTGAATAACATTTATGCGGTGGCGTTGGATGAAAGGGCGGTGAGTACGGCGGATAATATTTCAAAATTAGGTACTTTGATGCGCTACAGCCTGCACGATACCCAAGCCGATTTTATTGCACTAAATAAAGAACTGGGTTATCTGGAGCGGTATATTGAGCTACAGCGAATGCGACTTACTGAAAACCAGCAACTGAACGTTGCTCTTGACTTAAAAAATGGCGAAACAGGAAATTTAAACATTGCGCCTATGATTTTGCTACCCTTCATTGAGAATGCCTTTAAATACGGAGTCAGTACCACTCACGCTTCCCAGATCAACATAAGCATTCGATTAACAGGAAAGCAGTTAGTCATGGAAGTAGAAAACGCCGTACAACGAACTGAACAATCCGAAATTGGTGGGTTAGGATTAGAGAATGTGAAAAATCGCCTAGCACTTATCTACCCTAATCGGCATAAACTAACGTGTGGCTTGAACGACGGGAAATATTCAGTCTATTTGGAACTTAATTTAACCCGATGATTAGGGCAATTGCTATTGACGATGAACCCAATGCGTTGCGGGTTATTGAAAATCACGCCGCGCAAGTTTCCTTCTTACAATTAGTTGGAGCTTTCACTGACCCTTTTAAGGCACTGAAGTTTTTGGAAGAGAATAACGTTCATCTGATCTTATTAGACATCAATATGCCGGATATTTCGGGCTTAGAATTATCTCGTATCGTTAAAGAAAGAAACACATTTATTATCTTCACCACGGCGTTCAGCGAATATGCTTTAGAAAGTTATGACCTTGATGCAGTAGACTATCTCCTAAAACCATTCGAGTTTACCCGCTTTCATTCGGCACTTTTAAAAGTCAGGAAAAGACTAAGCTCAAGTAGTTATACCTCCAATTTTTTCTTTGTGAATACCGGAAACGAGCGTTACAAAATACGATACAGAGACATTCAGTATATTGAAGGAAATGGTAACTACATCACTTATCACCTCGGCAGCGAAAAAGTATTGGTACGATCTACGATTAAGCAAGTACTAGCTTATTTACCTCCATCCGACTTTATTCAAGTGCAACGTTCTTACATCGTAGCCCTAAGCCATATTGATGTAATCCGGGATAATCACATTCATATCGGTCAGGTGAGAATTTCTATCGGCCCCACGTACAAAGAGCAAGTTAAATCCATAGTGGATGATTTTAGCTAAGAAGCACAATTGTTAGTAACTTGGTTGCCAACTTTACTCCGTAAGCCATGTACCAAGCCTCGGTTGACGATAATACTTCACTGTCCGTAGAAGTAAAAGATGATCAAATTTACATTGATCAGAAAAAGATTGATCTGGATATACATCAGGTTTCAGCAAATCAATTTCATGTAATTCACCAGCACCGATCGTACCATATCGAGATTGCTGAAGCAGACTATTCAACTAAAAAGTTTACTATGCTAGTTAATGGCAAGCATATCTCTGTTTCTCTTCAATCTGAATTAGATCAACTACTGGAAACTTTAGGCATGGATGCCGCTTCAGAAACAACTGTAAAAGAAGTTCGCAGCCCGATGCCTGGTTTAATCCGAGCACTAAACGTGCAAGAGGGGGACACAGTAGAAGCCGGAGACAAACTGCTAACGTTGGAAGCCATGAAAATGGAAAATGCCATAAAATCTCCCGCCTCGGGTACCATTGCATCAGTAGTGGTAGAAACTGGTCAGAGTGTAGAAAAGAATCAGGTGCTGATTAGTTTTGAGTAGTAAGTATTCAGGTTAGAAAGTTACAGGTTTCAAGGTTTCAAGGTTTCAAGTTATGTATTTCATGAACACGAGAACACATGAATACAATTGTACCGTACGACGGTCGCCAAAACACTATTCTAGATTTTTCCTTACACATTTCTACACGGTTGAAGAATTTTCCTTTATTTGCAGCTAATTTGTAGCTAATCAAATCAAAGGCATGAAGTACCAACGCATTCTTCTTAAACTAAGCGGCGAAGCCCTGATGGGTAACCAACCCTACGGAATTGACCCTCAGCGAATTCAGCAGTATGCTCAGGAAATTAAGCGAGTAAAAGATGAGGGCGTTGAGATCGCGATCGTGATTGGGGGCGGAAATATCTTTCGCGGGGTGCAAGCGCAAGATTCAGGAATGGATCGGGTACAGGGTGACTATATGGGAATGCTCGCCACCGTAATTAATGGTATGGCTCTGCAAAGCGCATTAGAGCAGATTGGGCTGTACACCCGCCTGATGTCAGGCATTAAAATGGAACAGGTCTGCGAACCATTTATCCGACGCCGAGCGATTCGTCACCTAGAGAAAGGCCGGATTGTAATCTTTGGAGCGGGCATTGGCAACCCCTACTTCACTACCGATTCTACTGCCAGTCTACGAGCCATTGAAATTGAAGCCAATGTAGTGCTAAAAGGTACTCGGGTAGATGGAGTCTACACCGCTGACCCGGAAAAAGATCCTACCGCTAAGCGTTTTTCCACTATTACATTTAGTGAAGTGTATCAAAAGAAATTGAACGTCATGGATATGACTGCCTTCACCCTCTGCCAAGAAAACAATTTGCCCATTATTGTTTTTGACATGAATAAGCCCGGTAACTTATTCAACTTAATCAGCGGACAGGAAGTGGGAACACTGATTAATTAAGATTTTTTTGCATTTTTTAGTAAGTTCGCTGCCCTACGTACGTTTTCAATACTGAAACCTAACTTTTCAAAAACATGGTTGAAGAAATCGAACTATATCTAGACGAAGCCAAGCAATTAATGGAGCAATCCGTCACCCACGTTCAGCAAGAGTTTAGAAAAATCAGAGCAGGTAAGGCAACTCCCAATATGCTTGACGGACTAATGGTGGAATACTACGGCAACCCTACCCCAGTCAATCAGGTTGCATCTATCACTACTCCCGACGCCCGAACTATCATGATTAAGCCTTGGGAGAAGAATCTACTGAGTGAAATTGAGCGGGCCATTATGAATTCTGACCTAGGTCTAAATCCGCAAAACGACGGAGAACTTATCCGCCTTAACATTCCTGCGCTTACTGAAGAAAGACGGCAACAATTAGTGAAACAAGCGAAGACCGAAGCCGAAAAAGGTAAAATCAGCGTGCGAAATGTTCGCAAAGATACCAACGATCACATCAAGGCTCTACTGAAAGAAAACGTCTCAGAAGACGAAGTAAAACACGGTGAAGATAACGTACAGGAGTTGACTGATCAGTATACTAAAAAAATTGATAGTGTATTCCATGCAAAGGAAAAAGAGATTATGACTGTATAATAAAAGGTATATGGTTCAAGTTACAGGGTAAAAAGTTTTTAGTTTTATCTGTGCCTTAAACCCTGTACCATTCACTTTTACCAATTAGAGATATAATTTCCGGCTTGTGATGTACTCTTCTACCGAATCAGGAACCAGATATTTTACTGAGATACCATTCTGAATACCCTGGCGGATAAACGTAGCCGAAATATCCAATAGAGGCGCATCTACATGCTGAATCTGCGGATGGTTTCTAATTTCATCCCGAATTTTCTCTTCAGCTACATTCGGTCGAGGGTACACCAACACCGGAGTGTGTTTCAAAATCTCATCTACATTTTTCCAGCGGTGTAAGTGTGTAAGCACATCACTACCAGCAATTAAGGAAAACTGATGCTGAGGATACCGCTCGTTCAAATAAGTTAAGGTGTTGATGGTATAGCTAGGTTTAGGCATACTAAACTCAGCATTACAAGCTCGGAGATCAAAATTATCTTCTACGGCTAACTCCACCATTTGTAGTCGATCAATTTCATTCAACAGTGATTTTTGCCGCTTGAATGGATTTTGAGGTGAAACCACAAACCAAACCTGATCTAAAGCAACAGTCTGCCGAACTACATTCGCGACAATAAGATGCCCGGTATGGATTGGGTTAAACGACCCGAAGAATAAGCCTACTTTCAAAAATGGACGGAGTTAAATGAGTAGATCTAAGGATTAGAGGGTTCTTCCAGTATAATTTCATTGTCTTGCTCTTGCTTGGCACTATCCAACGCTTCTTGCTGCTGCCGTTGTTCAGCTTCATCCATTTCTATTTCAGCCAATCGCTCCCGCGCAGTTTTCACTACTTCTTCATCTGGCGAATTTTCAATAATAGAGTTCAAAGTAGCTTTTGCCTGAAAAACCTCATCCATAGCCTCATAGTTTTCAGCTATCAGTAGAAAAGATTTTCCTAACCAATCTTCATAACCCCCAAACTTCTTATTTAGCTCATACAAAGCATCAATGGACTGTTGATAATTTCCTCGGTCATACTGAATTTTCGCTAACAAATATTGAGCCTCCGCCCCATTTTCGTCGGGTGCCTCGCCTACCAGCTCGCTTAAAATAGGTTCAGCTTGGTCTAAATTACCCTGCTCGTAAGCAGCTCGCCCCTGGTATAAACTAGCCTGATTAGCTGCATTGGTAGATATATTAGCCTTTTCCAAAATTTCCCGAGCATAGTAATCTACTGAATCTAGCAAGTCAGGATTTTGCTGAGCTAGTTGATAGTAAGACGTCATTAGCCCTTGCCAAGCGTTATATTGCTGCTTTTTAGAACGAGCAGTTTGTGCCAGTTTTTGAAAGTAAGTAACTGCATTGGCGTAGTTTTGCTGAGAGCTCTCTAGTTCAGCAATACGCTGCATAATTCGCTGACTTTGAGGGTGATTCTCTACTGTGGTAAGTGTATAGTACATATCCAGCGCCTTATCAACCTGACCCGAACGATAGTAAGACTCTCCAATGTAGTAATTAGCTTCGGGTACGTTAGCATTATCCGGGTACGTTTCTACGAATGACTGCAACTGCTGAATAGCACGGTCGTACTGTTGAGAGAAGTAAAGGTTTTTAGCTGATTCGTACTCAATACTGGCCACATTAGCATCTTCCGGATTAGCTTCTTTGTACTTGGCTAAGTAGCGGGAAAAATCACCCGATCCGCTTTGTGATGTCACTTCTTGTAAGCCCAAAATAGCTGAGTTTGCCGTAGAATGCGCCATGTACTCATCCAATATTTTTTTATAATCCTGTTCAGCCTGCTTGTATTGCTGTTGATTAGAGTAAGCAACTGCCCGTCGGAGTAAGGCGTAAGGTACTAGATTACTTTGAGGTTGAGTTTCCAATAAAGTACTAAAACTACGGGTAGCCTGCTGGTACTCACCCTGCTGTAATTGCAGTTGTGCTTTTTGAAATAGTGCATCGTCGTAATAAGGCGAACTCTGGTAACGCGATAGCATCTGGTCAAGTATTTCAACTCCCTCTTTCTGGTTTCCGATAATTCCCTGAATTACTCCCTTTTGATAGTAAGCATAACCGCTCTCCCGGCTGTTCTCACGAATAGCCCGATCGTAGGTTTGTAAAGCCTTCTGATAGCTTTTAGTCACATAGTACGAATCAGCCAAGCGCAGAAGAGCATCAGCCAAATAAAATTGATCCTGGTTGCGAGAGCTACTTCGCAGTGTACTTTGCTGTACATACTTTTCAAAAGACCGTAGTGCCTGATTGTACTTCTGCGTGTTAAAGTATGCATAGCCAATACCATACTGAGCTTTGGTATGGTACATAGCTTTCTCTCCTTCTAAGCGGCTGCCTCGCAGACGACGAAAGACTGCATCGTAAGAATCAATGGCTTTATCCCAGAATTTACCAATTGAGTACGCTTCGCCTTTCCAAAAGTTAGCAGCTGCTACTAATGTCTCATCAATCGGGTACTCCAGTGATTTATCAAATAATTCTACGGCACTCCGGTATTTTCTCTGGTTAAATGCCTGGGTTCCGGCCCGATAGCTAACCTGTTGGTACGACTTACGCACAGGCATAGTTTTGTTTGGAAGACTTTCAATAAACTGCATAGCCGCGGCGTAATTCTGGGTATACAGATACGCCTCGCTCAACAGATTATTGGCTTCGGTAGCAAAACGGGTTTGGGGAAAATCTTCTTTCAACTGATTGAGTGACTGAATAGCCCGCCCGAATTCTTCTCGCTCAAATAATGTCTTGCCCAGATTAAACAAGGCTTGTTCCTGAATAGACTCGTCAAAACTACTACGGACAGCATTTTCAAAAGCCGTAACTGCGTATTCTGAATTTTCCTGACGAGTGTATAAAACTCCCAAATAAAAAGAGGCAACCTGCCCGATACTATCACCAGCGGATGCTGCACTAGCTGACGCTGCCTGTTTAAAGCTCTCTATAGCCTCATCATTCTTATTAATTTGGTACTGAGCGTAGCCTAACCGATACCAAATATCTCGGCTAGGATTGCGCGATTGGGCGTAACTCTGTAAAAATGGCTCGGCATCTGCGTAGCGTTTCTCCCGAAAGTTAGCTTCACCCACCAGCAGCATGATCTCCGAATAGTTTGCCACTTCCTTCTCCCCCTTTTCTAGGATAGTCTCCCCGTATTTCTTTAGTTGATCATACCGTTCTTGCTGATTAAGAATATTAGCAATCAGAAAGGGAACAGCTCTTCCGTAAGACTCATCTTGCTCAATACGACGAAGGTCGGTGAGGGCTTCATCGTAATTTCCGTTTTGCAACGCGATATAACCCGAATAGTAATGAGCAGCATTTTGATAAGGATTATCATTGTTCTTCAGGAAACTGAGCCGGGATTTGGCTTCTTCAAACTTCTGGCGAGTAAAGTACGCATATCCTAGCTTGAAATTGCGGGTTTCTCCGTCCTCATGGGATAAGTTGCGAGTATCCGTTTTCTCAAAATACTCGATTACCTTATCGTAGCGCCCCTCATTGAAGTAGAAATTGCCCAATTCGTAATTAGCCCGTAAGGCTTTGGGGTGAGAAGCATGTTCTTCCACAAAATCAGCTAATTGGGCTTCTCCATCTGAATTGTATAAGCGTACAGCTGAATATGCAGCATAGTACTGAGACTCAGTAGCATGCGTGCCATTGGGCGAATGGGCTAAATATTGCTCGAAGGTTTCGCGGGCGGCACTGTATTTCTTTTTCTCTAGCAAATCTAACCCCTGCTGGTATAAGTGATCTGGAATAGACTCAGAAAGGTATTCTTGAGCATAGCAAAAACTAGCTAAAAAAATAAGCCCCGAAAGAGTTAATATAAAAATGATTGGTTGCTTCATAGACAAATAGGCTCCATTGACGAGTGCTAAAGTGTTAGTGTGTTTTAGCAACTGCCACGCAGTGTTATGATCACAATGTTAAATTGCTAACTGATTATTATCCTACGAATTTACAAAACTCAAAAACACTTCAATATAATAACACCAAAACACCTGAACACATTGTATCAATGCATAAGTTGGTAAACCAACGTTTTGAGAATTTGCTCGTCGGTTCCAGTAGTATTGTCAACGCCTTTAGCGTGTAAGTCCGCCCGGCGTAGTAAACTAATATTGCGAATAACACGCGATAGTGGATAGTTGACAGCGGCTACCCGGTATTCTTTCACAAAAAACGGATGAACTTTTAGTAAAGAAGCCAGTCCTCGCTCGGTTTTATCAGTAGACTGATGCACCAGTAATAATTTACTAAAAAAGGTAAACAGTAGGGCAATTGTCGGAATAATTGGGTTTGCTTTGGGGTTAGCGGCAAAGTAGTAAACGATTTGAAAGGCTTTAGTGAAATTGCCCTGAGCCACTGCCTTTTGTAACTCAAAGGCATTATATTCCTTACTAATTCCAACGTACTTCTGAACCAGTTCGGCGGTAATTGCATCGGCTGATTCTTTCTCCAGATTAATGGCTACTTTATCCAGTTCTTTAGCTAATCGTTCCAGGTTATTGCCAATATGATCCATCAGCATTTGTACCGCCTGCTCTTCAATAGAGTACCCCTGCTGCTTCACCCACTGCATAATCCAGTCGGGTACCTGGTTGTCGTACATTTTTTTGGAATCAATCAGCAAGGCAAACTTGGCTAGAGCTTTGCTCAGTCCTAAATTCTTGTTCAGCGATTTATACTTATGGCAAAATACTAAAACCGTAGAGGGCAACGGCTGCTGCACGTACTGAGACAACATCTCCTGTCCATTTTTCTGCTGTAAGTCCGCTAGTTCCTGCGCCTCTTTCACGATAACTACCTGTCGGGCAGCCATCATCGGAAACCGCTTGGCATTGGTAAGCACCGTAGGTAAGTCGGTGTCTTTCCCGTAGAGAATAATCTGATTAAACCCTTTTTCAGCCTCAGTTAGCGCATTTTGCTCAATATACTGAGCGATCTGATCGATATAAAATGGTTCATCGCCCTGAAGGAAATATACCGGAGCGTACTGATTTTTCTTAAGATCACTAAGTATTTGCTGGGGAGTAGTGGGCATTGCAAATTGGAAGATTGGAAAATTACAAATTGTTTTTTGTCTGATTGTTATGAGTTACAGGTTGGGACAGTTACAGGTTACTGAATTCGGTCACCCGTCTTCTCATCTCTAATTTCTATCGCACGGCGGGTCGGACGGCCGATGCGGGGCATCCCATGCCGCCGCATCGGCGAACCGTCAATTTCTAGTTTCTTCGGACATACAATATTCCCACTTTCATATTTTATCTCTCTCATTTCATATTTTACATCTACTCAGCTACTCCTTGCATCAGAATGCCGCAGAGCCAGGCTCCGTAGGTTCCAACAAAGTAGCCAAGAACTGCTAAAAGCACACCCACTGGAGCCAAGGATGGCGAAAAAGCTGAAGCTACTACCGGCGCAGAAGCCGCTCCACCCACGTTTGCCTGACTGCCTACTGCCACGAAGAAGAACGGAGCTTTAATCAGTTTAGCAACCAGCAATAAGATTACAACATGCACCATAATCCAGATGGCTCCTACCATAAATAGTCCAGGGCTTTTCACTACAGCCGTCAAATCCATTTCCATACCGATAGTAGCAATGAGCACATAGAGCAAGACCGTTGCCATCCGCGAAGCGCCTACTCCTTCTAAAGAGCGGGCTTTAGTAAATGATAATCCAAGGCCTAATCCGGTAGCAATTACTACAATCCAGAAGAAAGTAGATGTCAGGCTAAACTTCTCTAAAGCCGGATAATTTTCTTGTAAAAAAGGGGCAACCCCGTTAGCACACCAGTGCGAGAAACCCGTGATCCCAAAAGCCAGCCCCAAAATTAGCATCAGATCAGAAGCTTTAGGAATCTTCATAATACTTGCTGCGTAATCTTCAATTCGCTTTTGGACATCCTTAATCGCCGAAGAATCTGCTCGAAAAAACTGGTCGATTCGCTCAGATCTTCCGCTTCCGTAGAGGAGAAACGCTAGCCAGATATTAGCCATAATAATATCTACCGCCAGTACTGCCGGAAAAATACTATCTCCCACCTCAAAAACTTCTTTCATAGCTGCCTGATTTGCCCCACCTCCAATCCAGCTTCCGGCTACTGTAGTGAGGCCTCGCCAAACCGCATCTGGTCCAGCCCCACCCACAGTTTCGGGAGAAAAAGTAGAAACAATAATAATCGCTAATGGGCCGCCTAAAATAATGCCTATCGTTCCGGCGAAAAACATGATAACCGCCTTTTTACCTAATCGGGCAATTGCTTTTAGGTCAATACCGATAGTGAATAAGATCAAACTGGCGGGCAGCAGGTAGCGCGAAGCTACGTAGTACAAATTAGAGTCTTCGCTAGAGATAATATTTAGGGAGTTGAGAATTCCTGGCACGAAATAGCAAAGTAGCACTGAAGGTACGTAAGTGTAGAATTTCTGCCAAAAAGGCTTTTTACTGGCTGATGTCGTAAAAACCAGGGCTAAAACCACCATCAGAATACCAAAAATTACCGGATCGCTTGTAAACCAGGCTGATGATGTTGCTTCTTCCATAAAGTTGGTGGTCAATTAGTTAAGGAGTGAAACTAGTAGATTCTTAGTCTGATTACAATCGCTAGACATCAATCTGAGCATTATTTCTCAAAATTACTGGTGTTCAGGCTATGTTTGAATAAAAAGCTGAATAGAAGCTATTCGTTTTTTAAATAATTTTTCCGTTTTGCCCTACAATTCCTGAAAAAAGTTACAATCTACCCAATTTTACTTCATCGGTAAGTTACTAGCTTTTCTTCCCTTTTTATTATTTCCCCCTTTTTTAGCTTTGTTTCGCCATAGTATCATGAAACGGCCTGAAAGCATGAAATTAGTTGCTAGCATATTTTTCTTACTAACCCTCAGTCTGACTGGGTTAGGGCAACATATGCCGTTTTTCACCCATCATGTTACTAATCCGTATTTGTATAATCCAGCTTTTGCTGGTTACGATACCCAACCCATAATTTATTTAACCCATCGACAACAATGGCTGGGTGTAGAAGGTGCTCCTATGAGTTCTAACCTCAGTTTTCACGCCCCGACCGGAAATGCTAACCCTCTGTCTATTGGTGCGGATCTCACGCACGACCGTCTCGGAATTTTTCGTTCTTCTACTTTTCGGGCTACTGCCGCTTACATGATCCCTCTGTCGTCAGAAACAGAACATTATTTCCGGTTTGGGCTTTCAGCCGGGTTTGGTTTAGATAGCTATGACTTATCTGGGCTAAATACTAGCGACGATGCTCTTTTTCGAGCCGCACAAGATGCAGGAATCTACTTACAGGGGAGGTTCGGGCTTCAGTACCACCTTTCGGGTTTTAATCTGGGATTATCTATTCCCAATTTATTCGCCCCTCCTGCTCTAGCAGAAACAACTGGAGGTTCATCAGGTGGTCTTGGTGATTTTGATAGAGCCATCGCCCGCCTAAGTTATCGCTTTTCACTGGGAGTGACTAGTACAACTACATTTGAGCCTGTTTTACTTTATCATCACTCTACGTTACACCCTTCTCAGGCCGAGGCTTTTGGTCTATTCCGATTTGATGATCGTTTCTGGGCAGGTGGTGGTTATCAGCAACAAGCCGGTTTTGGTGCTTTAGCTGGCTTTCAGGTAAATTCTTTTTCGTTTAGTTACCATTTCGGTACAGGTGGTAATGAGTTAGCCTCAGAAAGCTTGGCTACTCACGAAATACAGCTCAGCCTAGTTCTCGGAAAGAAAAAAGCTGCTATGCGGCGTAAACCTCGATTGAAAACCCGGGAAGATACTGATGCTATACCAGAAGCAGTTATTAAGGCCAATAAGCGTGAGAAAAAAGAAGAGAGAAAAAGAGAACGGACGAAGAATAAAAATACTGATTCTACCCCAGATCGGAAACGGCCTTCCACAAATAGCTCAACCTCTGACAAGCCAGATTTAGAGAATGCCACTTTTGAAGAGCTTGAGCAGTCAGGAGATGGTACGATTACTTTGGGTGAAAGCAAGCCCAATGAGCCTCGCTTTGCTCGCGCCAAACGCAACCGACAAAGCTCACATCCACTGGAAATGATGGAAGGCTCATACCTTATCGCTGGGACTTTCTCCCAAAGAGCCAATGCCGAAAAACTGGCTAATCAATTGAGGAAGCAAGGGTTCCCCGCTAGCGTTGGATACAACTCTGAGAAAAAGTACTACTACACCCACATTATGAGTTCTGAAAATACTAATGCTGTTCGTAAAAAGATTAATCAGATTCGAAAGCAGCCTCAGTTCAAGAAAGCCTGGATTTTGGTGATTGAGTAGCGGTCAAGATATGCAATATGAGATGTGAAAGGCGGAAGTCCGGTAACTTTAGCACCATAGCACGAAAACACGCTAACATCATCCAACCCATTAGTATCCACCCAGATTATCTTCTATTTTTGCCCCGATGTTCATCCTTCGGTTTTTATCTCATTGGCCTCTGCCTTGGCTATACGTACTATCTAACTTTGCTGCTTTTGTTGCTTCTCACCTAGTTCGCTATCGGCGAAAAACCATTGAAGAAAATCTCCGCAAGTCCTTTCCTAAGAAAAGTGAGGAGGAGATCGAGCAAATTAGACGAGGTTTTTATCATAATCTGGCTGATATATCAGTAGAAACATTGCACGGTCGAACCATCTCTGAAAAAGAAATGAGAAGGAGAGTTGTATTTGATGGAATGGAGATTATCGAGAAATACTACCGACAACAGCAATCTATTATTATTCTGGCTACCCATCAGTGTAATTGGGAATGGCTTCTTCTAGCCGGTTGTTTACAGCTTCCCTATCCGGTAGATGCTATGTACAAGAAGTTAACTAATTCCAGGATGAATGACTTTATGTACTCCATTCGCTCTCGTTTCGAGGGGAAGCCTATTAATAAAGACCATGCCGCCCGAGCTATTCTAAAACGCAAGCCCGAAACTCGAGCAATTGCTGTAGTAGCTGATCAAACCCCTTCTATAGGGACATCAAAAGACTGGATTACGTTTTTACACCAGGAAACTGGATTTTATCAAGGGGTAGAACAACTGCCTCGGCTTACGAAGTATCCGGTAGTGTTTGCTGCCATGTACCGAATTTCGCGAGGACATTACCGAGTACAATTTCAAGAGATAAGCGAGCCACCCTACGATGAAAATTCTCAAATACTATCCCGCTACGTGACTCTAGCTGAAACAGTAATTCGCCAACAACCTGCTAACTGGCTGTGGTCACACCGCCGCTGGAAGTATACTAAACCACCTACAATGAGTATTACTCGGTCAGAATGAAATAGAGAAGAAATTATTGTCATAGTTTAATTAGGATACCCTGTAAGACTAATTCTATTACTACATTTTTCTAACTTGCTTACTCATTGGTGTTCTATTTATGAATATTCTGATTACTTCTCAGGCAGCTGGTATAGCTGGGTCAACCTATTCGGTTTCTTACTTAGCCAAGGGACTAGCCCGGCGAGGTCATAAAGTATGGGTAGCCTGCCCTCGGGGAACTCTCCTGTGGAAGTTAATAGAAAATACTCAAGTTCAGCCAATTCATTTCACTTTCAACCGCAAGCTACATCTACGTAGTATACGTAAGTTGGCCTCATTAGTCCGAAAATATAACATTGAGATCATTAATGCTCAGTCGAGTAAAGATCGGTATAGCACCATTCTAGCTAGATGGTGGTATAAGCTTCCGGTTAAGCTAGTGCATACCCGAAGGCAAATAGCGAAGAGCATAGGAATGTTCGGGCAGAGTACTTTCTACAAGGAAGGTACCGATGCAATTATAGCCGTCAGTGAAGGTGTGAAGCAATCAATCCAAGCAATTGGCATTGCTGAACGGCATATCCAAGTCATTTACAATGGTACACCAAAAGAAAAATATAGCAATATTAATCCTGGTATCATCAACTCTTGGCGAGACCATTATCAAATTCAACCGAACGAACCGGTCATTGGTTGTGTAGCTCGTTTTAAAGAGCAAAAGCAATTACTCGAGGCTCTTAAGTTCATAGATCACCCAGTACATGTATTATTTGTCGGAATTGAAGAAACTCCAGAACTAAGGGCGGTTCGTGAACAATTCGATACTCATCATCAAGTGCATTATGCAGGCTCTTTAAGTAATAATGATGTACTACATCATTATCCACTATTTACCATTAACGTACTCCCTTCAGTAATAGAAGGACTCTCCCAATCGTTACTCGAGGCAATGGCTTTAGGGGTACCAGTTATTGCTACAAGAATAGGAGGAAATCCAGAGCTGATTCAACATGGAATCAATGGTTTTTTATTTGAAAATGGAAACGAGCAACAGTTAGCCCAATATATCAATCAAATACTTAATAATGCTAACCTGCGACAATCATTCAGCGAAGCAGGTCGCCACACCGCTTTTGATGATTTCTCTATTGAACGTATGTTGGATCAATATGAGATTTTTTTTCAAAAACTAACTGAAGATAAATAGTATCAACGAGGAAGCTGAGCTTTCTGAAATACTTTCACTAATCTGCCTACGTCAATATCAGCAGCACAGCGGAAGTGCTTCTCAGGACAAGCCCGATGGCCATGCACACCACAGGGCCGACAAGTAAGTGATGTACCTACGTCTATTATTTCTGAAAAGTCAGATAAAGGGGTGAATCCAAACTCGGGAATCGTAGAACAAAAAACAGCACAAACCGGAGCGTTCATGGCCGAAGCCAGGTGCAGAGGTGCTGAATCATTGACGTAGTTCAATACTGCTCCTTTCATCAGGATGGCTGATTGTAAGAGGCTAAGCTTTCCGGCTAGATTCTCTACTGAGTCTCGCTTACTTTGCTGCCTAATGTTTTCGCAGGCTTCATAATCATTCGGTGCTCCTAGCAAGTATATTTTCCCCTTAAAAGGCAAAGTATTAATCAATTTTACCCACTTCTCAGCCGGAAACTGCTTGGTAAACCACACCGAAGTAGGAGCAATACAGAGATATTTTCCTACTTGGTACATCAATATCTTTTCCTGATCAGATTCAGAAGGATATAATCTAGGACATCGCTTCAATTGAGTCTCATCATTAGTAGGTAGTAATGCTTTTAGTAACGCCAGATTACGATCCACTTCATGCTGGTTTCCTCGAAGCTGGTGAGGAACCTGAATATCATACCACGGAATCAATGATCGACGATAAAACCCAACTTTTTGATTAGCTCCGGATAGTACAGTAAGCAATCTAGTAGAAAAATACCGATGGCAATTGAGTACTGCGTCATATTTGTTCGCTCGAATTTTTTGTAACAGCCTCAGTAGATTACGGTTTTTTTGTTTTTTTTTATTCCAGAGCAATAGCTCGTTAATATGTGGATGGCCGGCTAAAACTGAAGCATTACTATGATTAATCAGCACGTCAATATGAGCAGTTGGAACTATCTCCCGAAGACTCTCTACAAGAGGAGTCATCAAAATAACGTCTCCGATGTAAGCAGTTTGAATAAGTAGTATTCGGGAAATATCCTCCCTCTTCATAGCGTGAGTAAGTATTTGTTCGGCATTTTTCACCTCGTAACTTGCCGACGTAAATGTAATATGTATTTATGACCGCTGTACAACTATCCGTAACGATTATTACTTTTAATGAAGAAAAGAATATTGAACGCTGCATCAATTCAGTAAAAGAGTTAGCTGATGAAGTACTAGTTGTTGACTCCTATTCTACGGATAGAACGAAGGCAATTTGCCAAAAGCTCAGAGTGAGATTTCTGGAGCATAAGTTTGAAGGACATATTCAACAGAAGAACTACGCAATAGATCAAGCAAAATACGATTATATTTTGGCATTAGATGCTGATGAGGCCCTCACCGCCGAACTGTTTCGATCTATCCAGCAAGTTAAGCAGCATTGGAAATACGATGCTTACCGCTTTAACCGTCTAACTAGCTACTGCGGAAAATGGATCAGGCACTGCGGTTGGTACCCCGATACTAAGCTCCGGCTCTGGAATCGCAACCAAGGGCGTTGGGGTGGTGAAAACCCACACGATTCGGTGAAGATAGCAGAGGGGGCTACTACTCATGATCTACACGGAGACTTACTGCATTATTCTTTTCCTTCTATTCAAGATCACGCCGATACTGCTAACCGTTTTTCAGAAATTGCTTCGGATGAGGCAGTACGCAAAAATCGTAAAGTCAATATCCTTGTCCATGTAATACTCAATCCCGTATTCACCTTTGTAAAGAAATACTTTTTCCAGTTGGGTTTTCTGGATGGTTATTATGGTTTTATTGTATGCGTTTTATCGGCATATTCTAATTTTCTGAAGTACAGCAAAATTTACAGTAAACGCCGAGAAGCTTCTTCACCAGCACTTATCTAAACCTCATGCGTATTCTCGAGTTATGCCTCGCCAGCAGTTTGGGCGGATTAGAACTATATTTTCATCGTTGTTGCCAACACTTTACGTCATCCAATCATTTTTTATTAGCCGTTGTAACCCCTGATACTCGATTGGCTGCGCTTATGAAGCAAGACGGAATTCAGCATACTGCCCTTGCTCCAGTACGGTGGCACAATGTAATTCGTCGAGCTGCTACTTTATCCTCTATAGTCAAAGAGCACCAAATCGACGTACTGCATGTGCATCATAAGGCTGACTTATTACTAGTAGCCCTGAGCAAACGGATATCCTCATGCTCTTTTTCAGTGGTTCATACCCGGCAGATGACCCTACATCATACTAAAAAAGACCCCTATCATCGCTTTCTGTACAACTCTATTGATCTTTTCATTGCTATTACTAATCAGGTTCAGCAACAATTAAGGAAAAATATTGCCGTTGACCCCAAGCGGGTGGTTCGCTTGTACTACGGAGTCTCTGTACCTTCTCAATCTGTCCCATTGGACAACCAAAAGCTACCTTACATTCAGATTGGCGTGTTTAGCCGTATTGACCGCATGAAAGGCCAGCATGTGGTCACTGAAGCACTGCATAACTTAAAGCAGCGAGGCACAATGCTTAGCTGCTACTTCTACGGTGATACAATGGATGAGGCTTATATCACCCGACTCAAAAAATCTATTCAGGAATATGACCTAGACTCTCAGGTATATTTTATGGGATTTCACCCAGACCCAACCAGCCTCATGCCCCAAATGGATATTATTGTAATGCCTAGCCTTAATGAAACATTTGGACTAACACTGATTGAAGCCATGCTATGTGAGGTTGCTGTCATTGGTACCAACTACGGCGGTATTCCTGAAATTATTGACGACGGTAAGACCGGCTTACTCTTCGAGCGGGAAAATGATCAACAGTTGGCTGACTGCCTACAGCAGCTGATCGACGATCCTGGTTTACGTAAGCAACTGGCGCAAGCAGGTCAGGCTAAAGCCAAAAAACACTTCCAAGCCTCTGAACACTTTACACGATTAACCGAACTAATGAACAACGTATTATCTCATGAGAATACTTCTGAGTCGTACTGATAGTATTGGCGATGTAATCTTGACTCTACCCATGGCTGGAGTGTTAAAAAAGGCACTTCCTCAAGCTCAAATCAGCTTTCTAGGTAAATCTTATACTCGCGCAATTGTACAACATTGTGCTTTTGTGGATAATTTTTATGAATGGGACGAGGAAGATCCACTAACAATTCCCGCTGACGTAATTATTCACGTACTACCTCGTTCAGCTATTAGTCGGTGGGCAAAGAAGCAGAAGATTCCCCAAAGAATTGGTACTAGCCACCGCCTATTTCATTGGACTACCTGCAACCACCTAATAAATTTAGGCAGGAAAAATAGTAATCTTCACGAATCCCAGCTAAATTTACAGTTACTTCAACCGCTCCTAAAACAGTTCAATCACTCGCTATCCGAAATCCCAAACTACTATGGCTGGAAACCACCGCAGCAACCCTGGGACAAGTTTGGTCATCGCTTAGCATCTAATAAATTTAATTTGTTGCTTCATCCTAAGTCGAAAGGAAGTGCCAAAGAATGGCCACTACGACATTATTTGAGTTTGGCTAAACAACTAAACCCGCAAAAATTTCAAATTTTGATTACCGGCACTGCCCAAGAAGGAGAGCAGATAAAAGCAGAATGCCCTGACATTTTTTCCCTCCCTCAAGTAAGAGACACCACCGGAGCTTTTTCATTACCGGAATTTATTGATTTTATTAGCTATGCTGATGGGTTGATTGCCTGCAGCACTGGGCCACTCCATATTGCCGCTGCCAGTGGTATTTATGCCTTGGGATTGTACCCCAGCCAACGCCCTATGCACGCTGGGCGTTGGGGTCCGCTTGGGAAAAAAGCAAACTATATTGAGGCCTCTTACGCTAGGATTAGTGACGATTTGGCTGATATCTCGGTGGAAGAAGTAGCGGATAGAGTTAGCAATTGGAAATGAAAATAAATAGTATAGAAGTATTCTTCAACAGTTTTATCTACTTCGTAGCTAGGTGGTTACTACACGTACCATACATGTCCCGTTTTCTTCCTGAACATCGACTTAAAATAACATTTAAGACTGAAGATGTTCTAGGCCGTCATCTTTACAAATATGGTATATGCGAGCCATCTAACACGAAGTGCTTTCTTGAAAATATTCCCCTAAAAGAAAATGATGTGATTATTGACGTTGGAGCGAATATAGGATGGTTCTCACTAATTTTTTCTCGTTACGGCCCAGCTAATATGAAAGTTTTCTCTTTCGAGCCTGACCCACTCAATTATCAGTTACTTAAAAGAAATGTTGAGCAAAATGATGCAAAACAAGTTATCTGTCATGCTGAAGCGCTTTCCAATAAGATAGGAGACGAGATACTTTACTTGTACCCTTCTAAAAACCGAGGCAGGCACTCGTTACTTCCTATTAATGAAGGACAACAAGTAAAAGTAGCTACCACCACGCTAGATGCTTTTCTACCAGCACAAAATATCGAGTACTCGCAAGTAAAGTTTGTAAAAATTGACGTAGAAGGTTACGAGTATTTTGTGCTACAAGGTAGTCAACAACTACTTGAGCATGTTCCTTTTGTGCATACTGAATATTCCCCTTCCTATATGGAAAAAGGTGGGGTAGCTTTTTCGGATTTTCTCAATACTCTGTATCAGCGTAGCTACATTCCTAAGATTATTGGCAACGAAGGATTATTGATTGATACTTCTTATGAATCTTTACTTCATCCTGAGCGAGGAATGGATCTTTTATGGATTAAAGAGTGAATTATGTCAAAAATGTATCTGTCTATAGGCTTATGGTTTTAAACAATTATTGTCGTTTAGTTGAAAATAAATCCTGTGCTGCTACTTCCTCATGACTATATTCACATTTATTCATCATCTTTGAGAAAGATAGATCGCTCTCAGAAGTAGATATAAGGGGTTTAGGGCTGCTTAGTCATAGAAATGTGCAACATTCTACATGTCTCCCTTATTCAAACTATTCTCTAGAAAAGCAATTTCTTCCCTTAAATGCTGAATACGAAGTTTGTACAGATCATGCAAGGATGATAATTGTATTTCTCTACCGTTCTTGACAGAGACAAGTGCATTATTATCGCTATGAGTATTTATAACTTGTAGTAGGTTTCTTTCATTAGCTACTAAAACAGCTTGGGAGTCCACATGTAAAATTTTACAAATTTTTTCAAATCTGTCTATCGTAATCTTACTCTTACCCCTCTCTACTTTGCTATAACTATTTTGAGATATACTAAGCTTAGATGCCATATATTCTTGAGAAAGCTCTCTATATTCTCTTATCTTTCTTATTTTTCTATAAATATCCATGATAGCAAAAATGCTTAAATAAATATGATTTAAGGAATAGTTATATTCTATACTTGACTTGTATAGAAGTAATAAACTCCTTTATACACGAAATTAAGTTTAGAAGTTCTAACAGCTATTATCGTCTATCTATAGATGCAAAAGAGTAGTTGAGGTAAACACATCTTTCTAAAAATTTTCCGTATCATTTGATAAAAAGCGTAATGGTTTCATCGTCAGATAATTTGTTATCTCTTGTCAGTGAAGTCAATAAGTTTCTACATTTTTGTCTGGTAGGCACTTCTATGACTAAACTACTACCAGTTGGAGCAATACCTGCTGCTTAACAAAACTTCTGAACCAAAACACCATTGTCCAACTGTTAATTAATTTCTTGGGATAGATCTTATCACTCCATCTTTCTTAGCCTCCTAGTAAATATCTATAATAGCCAAGTCATTGAAATAAATCATAAGTATGATATTAATATTATTCCAGATAAGAGTAAAGTAAACTTACTTATAATACTATAAGGAATAATATAAACGAGGAAATTTGGAATACATATTTTAGGAACAACTACCTTTGTAAGGTAAGCTTACTTCAACCTTATTTTCAATTCACATCAACCAAAATTTTTAAGATGAAAAAGTTTTTTGTATTAATGTGCATTCCATTTTTGATGTTTTCATGTCAAGATGAAGTTCTGCAGGAAAAAGCGTCACTAGAACCTACTCAAACTCAGTTTGATGGCTTTCAAGTTATTAATGACCGACTTGTATTTGATGATAAAGCAACTGTAGTATCCTTATTAGATTCACTTTCTAGTTTGGACGAAAATCAGTACTCTTCTTGGGCAAAGGAAATTCCTTTTGAGCCATACAAAAATATGCAAGAAAGCTTTACGGACAACTTAGCTGTACAAATACACTCATCCATCCTCAACGATAAGAGAGAGTTTCAAGTAGCTAATGATATCGTCTGGTTCAATCAAGATACCGAGTATATTTTGTTCAATACTACCGAGGATGCTTTTCAAGAACTGAAGAGAAAAGTCTCATCAGGTATTGAGATTGAAGAGAGTGATAAAATCATGATAAATAAGATTGAAGAAATACATCTTGCCGACGAAAGCAAACCTATCAACGCTAGACTTGGCGTTGATAACGAAGTGCTAGAATACGGAACTATAAAGCTGGGGAAGCCTAAAGACCCTAATAAGGGTGAATTTTATGGAAAAGTATATTACCTGCCTGTAGGTGCTTCAAAGGAATTTTATATCCGGAATACTAAACACAGATTTGGCGTAACGCCTTATGCGGTATCCCATTATTACACAGGTATACACCTAGGATTATTCATTGAATTCAAATATTATGACAGAGGGAAATGGAAATTTACTGACTCTAATGGAAGAATGAAAGGGCATTTGCGTTTCTCAATAGATGTTGATGGTTCCAATATTTCATTCCCATCTGGCTTCCCTACTTATATTTACGATGTAAGTTTTCGCAACCAACGTTCGAACTATGCAGGCACCAACTACGCTACCACAGTTTTAGATAATGTTGAGTTTTATATTGACCTTGCAGACATCACTTGGGATACGACAACAGATCCTGATTTTGATCCTAGCGTGCATAACTATACCTACAGAAATGCAACATACAGATACGACCGTATTTATTTCTAGAATAAACTAAAAATACATTTACTAAGTAGGGCTAACTTCTATAAGCCCTGCTTTTTTAGATATATCTGTACATGGCACACCAATGGAGAAGCACGGCACTTTAAGAAGGGTAAACCCAGCTTCTAGATAAAAAAGTCATGCTACCTCTACAAAAAACAATATTTATCACAAACATACATTGTGAGGTACTAGCTACTTTACACTTCAACGCATCGTCTTCAATAAGTATTTTTACTCTACAATTAAATGAATTTGCGCATTTTTCATGTTTCGAGCATTAATCATTTGTTCACTATGCTTGCTATCGGGCATAGCTTGGGGGCAGTCGGTAAAAAAATTACTCAAGACTGCCAACAAGTACTATGAGCATGGTTTTTACTACGAGGCTGCCACATATTACGAAAAGGTAGCAGAGGTCACTCCTGACGACCTGGTTATAACCTATAAGATTGGATTAGCCTACTTAGAAAGCCGATACAAGCATCGGGCTCTGCCTTACTTGCAAGATGTATACGAGAACACTCAAGATTCCACCTCTACTTTAGCATTTCACTTAGGCTTGGCTTATCAGTACAATCATCAGTTTGAACAAGCCTTAAAATATTTTCACCAATTTCGACAAAGTACCGACAACACCTATACAGTTGATCGGCACATTAAGCAATGTAATATTGGGATAGAATACGTAAATAATCCTAAAAATGTAGAAATCCGCAATCTCAAAAAGCTAAATACCGACAACCAAGACTATGCCCCACTTATTACTTCCGATGGTAAATCACTGATTTTCACCTCACGGCGAGAAGGTTCTACGGGTGGGAAGAAAGCCTATGATGATAATTACTACGAGGATATCTACATCGTCCGTAGAAATAAAGGTGACTGGCTGATTCCAGAAAAAATCAGCTCTAATATTAATACGCACTATCATGAGTGTGGAGCGGCTATCTCTCCCGACGGAAAAACCCTGTTTATTTACGTAGACGAAGGTGATGGTGACATTTATTATTCTACTTACCAAAATAAAGAATGGTCGGTGCCCCTTCCGGTTAGCCAACACGTTAATTCACCCTACCGTGAATTATCAGTTTCAGTAAATAAGGCTGGAGATGAACTGTATTTCTCCAGCAATCGCCCGGGTGGTTTTGGTGGTTTCGATCTCTATGTATCCCGAAAAGACCGCCGGGGCGAATGGGGGCCACCTGAGAATCTTGGGCCTAAGATTAATACCGAAGCCGATGAGGATGCGCCCTTCATTCACCCATCAGGCAAGTCACTATTTTTCAGCTCAGAGGGACACATTGGGATGGGGGGATACGATATTTTTCAGAGTCGATTTTACCAGGGCAAGTGGACAACCCCGGTCAATTTAGGCTACCCAATCAATACGGCTCAGGATGATAACTACTTTGTTGTCTCCGAAGATAATGCCTACGGATACTACGCCACCGCCCGAGAGGATGGTTTAGGCGGAAACGATCTTTACGTGATTAATATGAAGCCGGAGAAAACACCCACCAAACCAGTAGCTACATCTACCCCAGTGAAAAATGCGACCTATTTCGTAGGAAAGGTTACGGATACTGGCTCAGGGAAACCCATCTTTGCTGAGCTTATTCTATCCGACAACCGTAAGAATATCATTATTGATCGCCAATACTCTGATGCTGCTACTGGCACATTTAAAATTGCTATTCCCGAAGGAGAAAACTTCGGACTTATTGTAGAGGCAGAGGGCTATTTATTTTACTCTACAAACTTTGGAGTTGATCAACTAAAAGGTAGAAAAGAGATAAAGCGTTCTATTCGTCTAGATAAGGCAGAAGTAGGATCAGTAACCATTCTAAAAAACATCTTTTTTGCTACGGGTAAGGCTAGTATTAAAGAAGAATCTATCTCGGAACTCGACCGTATCCACGAGCTACTGAAAGCGAACCCGAATCTCAAAATTCAGATTAACGGCCATACCGACGATGTAGGTGAAGCCGATTATAATCAGAAGCTCTCTGAGCAGCGTGCTCAATCGGTAGCGAACTATCTACTTCAGTACGGAATCTCTGATGCCCAGGTAGTAGCTAAGGGGTTTGGCGAAACTCGCCCGTTGGTATCTAACGATGATGAATTTGGGGGAAGAGAGATTAACCGCCGTACCGAGATTGAAATTCTTTCGGTACACGAGAAGATAGAGGAGAAGAAAAAAGGCCTGTTGCCATCACTCACGTTTTAATGATTGATGAATAATGATGAATGGAAGAAAAGAATCTTCACACATTACTCACTATTCATCAATCATTACTCATTATCCTAGTAGCGGTAATAATCTGGCTTAAATGGACCTTTCACTGTTACGCCAATGTATTCGGCTTGCTCTTCCGATAGCGTATCCAGTTCCACACCAATTTTTGCCAGATGCAGTTCAGCAACTTTCTCGTCCAGATGCTTAGGCAGCATATACACCGCATTCTCGTATTTGTCAGAGTACTTCCATAACTCAATCTGCGCCAACACTTGGTTGGTAAAGGAATTAGACATCACGAAAGAAGGGTGACCCGTAGCAACTCCTAAGTTCACTAAACGACCTTCGGCTAGTAAAATAACTTCATTACCATTAGTCATTTTGTACAAATCTACCTGTGGCTTGATCTCATCGCGCTCAGCATTTGCTTTAAGCCAAGCTACGTCGATCTCATTATCGAAGTGACCGATATTACAAACGATAGCTTTGTCCTTCATCTGCTTGAAATGACGGTCAGCTACAATATCTTTATTTCCAGTAGCCGTCACAATAATATCAGCCCGAGGAATCGCATTATCCATTTTCTTCACCTCAAAACCGTCCATAGCCGCCTGAAGAGCGCAAATTGGATCAATTTCAGTCACGATTACTCGTACTCCCGCACCACGCAGTGATTGAGCTGAACCTTTTCCTACGTCACCATAGCCGGCTACTACCGCTACTTTTCCAGCTAGCATCAAATCCGTCGCCCGACGGATAGCATCTACTAAGGATTCTTTACAGCCGTACTTGTTGTCAAACTTTGATTTGGTGACTGAATCGTTAATATTGATTGCGGGCAGAGGTAATGTTCCCTTCTTCATGCGTTCATACAGACGGTGCACCCCCGTAGTTGTTTCTTCCGAGATTCCCCGAATATCTTTCACCAGCTCTGGGTATCGATCCAATACCATATTCGTCAAGTCACCTCCGTCGTCCAAAATCATGTTCAGTGGCTGGCGATCTTCACCGAAAAAGAGGGTTTGCTCAATGCACCAGTCAAACTCTTCTTCGGTCATTCCTTTCCAGGCAAATACTGGTATGCCAGCCTCAGCAATAGCTGCTGCGGCATGATCCTGTGTTGAGAAAATATTACAAGATGACCAAGTTACTTCAGCTCCTAGTTCTACCAGGGTTTCAATCAGTACTGCGGTCTGAATAGTCATATGCAAACAGCCCGCAATGCGCGCTCCCTTTAGCGGTTGCTGCGGACCATACTCTTCCCGAATGGACATCAAGCCCGGCATCTCAGCCTCTGCTAAGCGGATTTCTTTTCTTCCCCAGGCAGCTAAGGCAATATCTTTTACTTTGTAACGGATTTGTTCTTCAACCATGCTTCTCGTATGTTTTAAATTTCCGGGCAAAATTAGCACATTAACTTGGAAAGAAGAAACCATATTTCTTACTTTTAGCAAGAAATCATACGCTAACCTGATTCAGATCATTTTTTTTCAGTAGTGGAATACGGAACTTTTGGAAATCTTCACCAATAACCCACTACTATCATGAAAACGACTATCTCCTCGCTTTCGCCTCCTCAGCTCAATGTATTGGTCATCCTACGTCTTCTGATCGGTTGGCACTTCCTGTACGAAGGGGCAGTGAAATTGTACAGCTCCAGTTGGTCAGCCGCGGGCTACTTAAACGATTCTCAGGGTTTATTCGCCCCTATGTTTAAGGCTATTGCGGCTAATCCCGGCCTGATGGCAGCAGTAGACTTTCTAAATACTTGGGGGCTAATAGCAGTCGGATTAGGATTGATAGTGGGATTTCTCACCCAGGCAGCACTCATTGGTGGAATGATTTTATTAGGCTTGTACTATTTGTCTCATCCACCATTCATAAGTGCCCAGTACGCCCTTCCTAGCGAAGGAAGCTATCTGTGGGTAAACAAGAACCTGATCGAGCTATTTGCTATGGCAGTTCTCTACGTTTTTCCAACCAGTCATATTATTGGCCTCGATCGGCTCATGCAACGCTACGGTCAGCAGACAAAACAATCATCTCCTGAGGAAGTCGCTGCTTAGTAACCTAACCATCATTACAAATCCATCATCTTATGACACCTGATAACTCAAACACGCACTCAAGTGGTATTACCCGCCGTGATATTATTAAAGGAATGGCTACTGTGCCCGTACTAGGGGCTTTCTGGGCAAGTGCCGCTGCCAAACAGAGCTACGACGGAAGTGTAAAAGAAGAAATACTGAATGAACTCAATATCAAAGCATCCCTTCCCCCACCTACTGGTTCTATGGCGGGTACTCCGCTCCGCGTTGGAATCATCGGTTTCGGCATTCGAGGTGAACAATTGGTGAGAGCTTCCGGATTTGCTACTCCCGAATGGCTAACTCGTATGCAAGAGGCTGCCCAGAAAAATAGCAACGACACTCGCTTAAAGGATTTTTTGGAACAAGAAAGTTTAAATATTCAGTACACTGGAGTTTGTGATCTTTTTGACATACGGGCAGAAAAAGCATTAGAAGCGGTAAAAACCGATCAGAACAATCCAAAGCGTTACCGTACTTACCAGGAAATGTTGGCTAGCCCTGACATTGATGCAGTTATCATTGCTACTCCCGATCATTGGCACGCCCCAATGGCTATTGCTGCTGCCCAGGCTGGTAAACATGTGTATGTTGAGAAATGCATGACACATAAGATTCAGGAAACCTACGACCTTTACGATGCCGTGACTCAATCAGACATCGTTTTCCAAGTGGGGCACCAGCATCGGCAGACCCAAAGTTTCTTAACTGCCCAAGATGCTATTCAGAAAAATGTATTAGGTCACGTCTCGCTAATTCAAGCTTGCACTAACCGAAATTCAGACAATGGTGCTTGGCAATATAATATTCACGAAGCGGCTAGCCCATCAACCATTGATTGGCAGCAATTTTTGGGTGACGCCCCCAACATTCCGTTCAATAAAGAACACTTTTTCCGATGGAGAAAGTGGTGGGCGTATGGCACTGGATTATCCGGCGACCTGCTTACTCATGATTACGACCGTATCAACTGTCTTCTCGAGATGGGAATACCCAAGTACGTCACCGCCTCCGGAGGAGTGTATACCCACCGGGATGGAAGAGAAGTGCCCGATGTGTTTCAGGTAACAATGGAGTACCCAGACTATTCTACGGGTTCCACCCAGGATCAGGGTAAAGAAAAGGGCATGACCTTCCTATACTCGGCTTCTCTCGGGAACCAGTATAGTCGCCCAACTCTGCTGATGGGTCATGATGCTACCATGGAACTTGGTAACAGCTTGACTATTTACGCTGATCCACGTTCAACTCGCTACCAAACTATGCTTGAGGAAGAAACGGTTGACCCTAATGTTCCGCTTTACGCCTACAGTCCGGGACAGAAAGGAGTAGATGGAGTAACCTCGGCTACTGCGAAGTACTTTGCTGATAAAGGGCTACTCTACACCTACCGCGATGGCAAACGAGTAGACTCCACCTATCTACATATCCGGGAATGGCTCAGTTGCATCCGGAACGGCGGCCAACCCAGTTGCGGAATCAAAGAAGGTTTCGAGGAAGCAATATCGGCTCATATGGCTACATTATCGTATAAGACTGGGCAGCGTGTAGAATGGGATGCTAAAACTCGCCGTATTGTCAACGTAGAAGACCCCATGGTTGCTGCTACTTAAAAAAGCAAATCAAAGTTCAAGGACTAATAGTTCTTCTTTTTAATCCCAGTGATAGCGAACCTCGTGAAAATTATAGTAGCGAGGTTCGTCTTTTACTTCAATAATCAATCGCCCAATCTTGTCCACTCCCGTGATCATTCCTTGAAATAATCCTTCGTTATCTTCAAAGGTTCTTTTTTCTCCCTTGCCGTAGAGGTAATCGTTATATTGTCTATCCAATTTAGCTGTGTCGCTCACCGATAGTTCTCCCTGCATATTTTCAAGACATATTAAGACCTCATTTAGCAATTGCTCTCGGTCAATAATCTGATTGCGAATATTAGCTAGAGAGATCGCTCGGGGATGATTGAAGTGAAGCTGGTTGACATTAAGCCCAATACCCACTACTGATGATCTGATTAGGGCTCCTTGCAAATTATTCTGAATCAAGATCCCCCCCAGCTTCTGGTGGTGATAGAAAATATCATTAGGCCACTTTATTCTGATTGGATCTTTTACCCAGTTATTCAAGGCTTTAGCTACAGCCAGAGAAACCAGTACGTTAAGTCGGAAAAAGTCGGCCACCGCTAAGTCAGGGAAGAGTATTAACGAGAAGGTCAAATTGTCTCCAGGAGAAGACTCCCAAGTTTTCTCCTGCTGTCCCCGCCCCTGCGTCTGAAATTCAGCAAAGACCATGGCTCCGTGCCGAGCTTTACTCGACTGAACCAGTTTCACCGCAATGCGGTTGGTAGAATCACAGCTATCGTAGTAAAATAACTGTTTGCCTAATTGCGACGTTGTTAAAGAAAATGATTTCAAGGTCAAATATTTTAGTACTTTGCCCGTCTAAACAATAACGAACGATACGTGCATGAATTCAAAGGAGCTTAGCGACATTATGGTCTTGGGTATGCAGGAGAAGAAAGCCGAAGATATTGTAAAACTAGATTTAAGAAAAGTAAAAAATGCAGTAGCTGATTTCTTCATCATTTGCTCAGGTAATTCTGACACTCAACTAGATGCTATTGCTGATTCAATTGAAAAAGAAGCTAAGGAACGAGCCGGAGAAACTCCCTGGCACCGGGAAGGTAAAGAAAACAGGGAGTGGATACTACTTGATTATGTAACGGTAGTAGCCCACGTATTTAAACGTGAACGCCGAGAGTTTTTTGCCCTAGAGGAGCTTTGGGGCGACGCAATAATTACCGAAGTCGATTCTGATGTTTCGCTCAAAACTTTGTAAAAAAGTATACGTTCCTAGTTAAGTTTAATTAAATTGCATTCTATTCAGAATAAGGAGATTATCAAATAAATGGCAGATTCTAAGAAGAAAAAAATAATGCCGAAGCCCCCGCAACGGCCCAATTACCCGATCTGGATTATAGTGACTTTATTGGCACTTATCCTAGGGGTAACCTACTTTAATAAAAGCAATTCCACGATCAAAATTGACCAACGTCGCTTCGATCAGATGCTAAGCGACGGTGATGTTAAGGAAGTAGTGTTGATTGCCCAACAAAACCGGGCAGAAATAACGCTAACCCAGGAGGCTTTAGAGAAACCAAGGTACCGCAACGAGCTCGAGGAGCGAAACCCTTTCCCAATGATGTCAGGTCCCCACTATCTTCTAAAGATATTGGATACTGAAATTTTTGTGCAGGACTTCCGCGATGCCCAGGCAGATTTACCGGAAAGCGAACGCATTAGTTATCTGGTAGAAGAGCGGTCCGATGTCATTGGCTGGCTATTCCAGTGGGGCTTCTTGTTCCTACTACTGTTTGGTTTCTGGTTTCTGATGCGCCGCATGGCCGGAGGTGGAGGTCCCGGTGGACAAATATTTAATATTGGCAAGTCGCGAGCTGCGCTGTTTGATGCTGAAAATAAAGTAAATGTGACCTTCGATAACGTGGCTGGGCTAGACGAAGCCAAAGAAGAAGTTCGAGAGATTGTCGATTTCCTAAAAAACCCTTCTAAATACACCAATTTGGGTGGGAAAATTCCCAAAGGCGCATTGCTGATCGGTACACCTGGTACCGGCAAAACCTTACTAGCGAAAGCAGTAGCCGGAGAAGCAGGTGTTCCTTTCTTCTCACTATCTGGTTCTGATTTTGTAGAAATGTTTGTAGGAGTTGGAGCCGCCCGGGTACGTGATCTATTTAAGCAGGCTAAAGAAAAAGCTCCTTGTATCATTTTCATCGATGAGATTGATGCCGTGGGTCGGGCTCGAGGTAAAGGTGCTATGCCTGGTTCTAACGATGAGCGAGAAAACACCTTGAACTCGCTACTAGCCGAAATGGACGGTTTCTCTACCGATTCTGGAGTTATTATTCTGGCAGCTACCAATCGACCCGATGTACTGGATTCTGCCCTACTTCGTCCGGGACGATTTGATCGACAAATATCCATTGACAAACCTGATATTGTCGGACGAGAAGCTATTTTCAAAGTACACCTCAAACCTCTGAAGACTTCTAAAGAAGTTGATCCTAAGAAATTAGCTGCCCAAACTCCAGGTTTTGCGGGTGCCGAAATTGCCAATATCTGCAATGAAGCAGCCTTGATTGCGGCTCGGAAAGATAAAAAGGTAATTGAGCCAAAAGATTTTCAGGATGCCATCGACCGGGTAATTGGCGGGTTAGAGAAGAAAAATAAAATCATTTCACCAGAAGAGAAAGAGATAGTAGCATTCCACGAAGCTGGTCACGCTATTGCTGGATGGTTCTTAGAACACGCTGACCCATTGGTGAAAGTGAGTATTGTGCCTCGTGGAGTAGCTGCGCTGGGTTACGCTCAATATTTACCCAAAGAACAGTTCTTGTACCGCACCGAGCAAATGCTAGACCAGATGTGTATGGCATTAGGAGGACGAGCGGCTGAAGAGGTCGTATTTGATAAAATATCTACTGGGGCACAGAATGACCTAGAACGAATCACCAAAATGGCCTACAGCATGGTGACGGTGTACGGTATGAATGAAAAATTAGGAAATGTTTCTTTCTACGATTCCCGGCAACCAGATTACAATTTTACGAAACCGTATTCAGAAGCTACCGCTCAAACTATTGATGAAGAAGTTCGGAAGCTTATTGATAGTGCTTACGAACGTACTAAAAAGCTTCTAACTGATAAGCGAGAGCAATTAGATGCATTGGCTAAAGAGTTACTAGATAAGGAGATTCTTTTCCAGAATGACTTAGAGCGGATGATTGGTAAGCGTCCCTTCAGTAGACCTACTTCTTACCAGGAGTACACCCAGGGCGGTGAAGAAGAGGGCAAGGAGGACGACGACAAGCAGGATACTACTGTCTCTAATGGTCAATCTGATCACGCAGATGCTAGCTCTGCCGAACAAGCTTCCCAAGAAGAACCAACTCCAGCGGAGGCTAAAGAAAATCCTTGATATTGATTTTTATTCATAGTAAGAGGGCTGCTTTCTCAGCCCTTTTCTATTGCTTTGGCTTCTACTTACTTTTGCCAGTATGATGCCCAATCTGGATTTATCAAGCCCTATCTCACTTCCTACCGAAAAAAAGATATACTTCGCCTCTGACTTTCATTTGGGTGCCCCTGATTTTCATAAGAGTAAAGAACGAGAGCGAATCATCATTCGCTGGCTAGATAGTATCCGAACTGATGCACACAGCCTGTTTTTGCTAGGTGATATTTTTGACTTCTGGTTTGAGTATAAGCGAGTCATTCCTAAAGGCTTTTTATATCTTCAGAGTAAATTAATTCAATTACTTGAACAGGGCATTTTTGTGGTATTTTTTACTGGGAACCATGATTTATGGATGTTCGATTACTTTGAGAAGGAACTAGGCGTACCGATCATCCGACAGCCAATTTCTATACAGATTAATCAAACATGGCTTCATATTGGGCACGGCGATGGTTTAGGCCCAGGCGATCAGACCTATAAATTTCTCAAAAAAGCTTTTGTGTCTAAATTCGGTCAAAAACTCTTCTCCTTCATTCATCCTGACATAGGTATTTTTTTGGCCGACTCGTGGTCAAGAAGCAGCCGCAAGAGTAACCAGAAAAAAGATGAGTCGTTTCGAGGTAAAGAACACGAGTGGATCTATCAGTACTGTCGGGAGGTAGAGCGGGAACAGCACCACGATTATTACGTATTTGGGCATCGCCATCTCCCCCTTGAGATACCACTGAGCGAACAAAGTCGTTATTACAATTTAGGCGAGTGGATTACTCAACCTCACTATGGTGTTTTTACTAATCAGACGTTTGAGTTGTGTTCTTTTCAGAATTAATATTCTGCTCATCAACCTTGTACCTTTCACCCTTTCTGCCCAATCGTGGGTATTGGAAGACAGCTTAGCAAGCTCGCTACCGAGCTTCGTTATCGGAGATGCAGATGGAAGACTTTACTTAGCAACTGATCAAGGAGTTATCACCCAGTATAATCACGTAGGTGATACCTTACGAACCTATCAACCCTCAAGCCAAGAAGTCCCAACTTTAGTACCCTGGCAAATACTAAGAGTACAAGCGTATTTCCCATTTCAGCAAGTGCTTTCCATTTTGGATCAGAATCTCAATGAAGTTTCTAGTATTACCCTGCCTGAAACTACGCTAGGTAACGCGACACTAAGTGCCGACCAATTAGTTTGGTACATTTCATCTGATTTAGTGCTAAAAAAATATCAGCCTGTGTTAGATCAGGCCACGCTCTCAACTTCTTTACAATGGCATTTAACCCCTCAAACTCAAATATATTTACTACGAGAGTATCAAAACCGTTTGTATGTTCAAACTAATGAGCAATTACTAATTTTCGATTTGTTTGGTAACTTCTTATCCAAATTACCACTATCTGCCCAACAAGCCGTTCAGTTTTTTGGTGATGAACTATACTTCATCTCTGATCAGAAAATTCAGTTTATACATTTATATTCTGGAGATCGTCGTAACTTGCTTTTACCCCCTGAGAAAAATATTCGTAAAATTTTGTGGGAAAAAGAATATCTTCACGCATTCTCGGAGCGTTTCTGGTATGTATACTCAATGGCCGATCACGCCCAAAATTGATACAACCTGCTAATGCTACTTAAACTCTGCCATATTAATACAATTTTCTACTTTGGTAGTGCAGTTATCTTAACTATGCTACTATTTAGTAGTGAAGTGACTGCTCAAGAGATTGCCCCAAATTCAGATACACTACCACTTAGCATTGATTCTTCCTTGTTTTCTCCTCCCTCAGTTCCAATTGAAAACCGGTTGAAGTACTCTCGGAATATTCTAAATCAGTCGTTTGATTTTAAGCTACAACCTATCTCTAGTGGAAAATTTGAAATTAACATCTCAGGTAGCCCTCGCACGAACCTCAGTGTTAAGGTGTACGATATTATCGGGAATTTACTTTACGAAGATGATGTGCGAGTTCGCGGGTTTAGGCGTAAGGAGATAGACCTTTCTGACTATAAGTCTAACTTCTTTATTATTGAGATTGGCAACGAGGATGTTAATAAAACGAAAAGCATTGTGGCGATGTGAAGAAAAAAGTCTTCTGGCTTGCTAACCCTTATAGCATAGATCTTTTACTCAGTATCACCAGTTTCTGTTGCCGCTAAGCTCAGGTTAGGTACGCCCGCCTCGTAGTATAATTCTGCCTCAGATTTCTCTCGTTGGGTTTGCAGCTTTAGCAACTTAATTCGGGCATCCAGCAATTCGGTTTCTCGGGTATTGATTAAGAATATAGAACTTTCGCCGAATTCGAACTTGCGAAGCTCACCATTTAAAAGTTGCTCATAATAATCAACCATTCGGGTTTGTTGATCAATGATCTCAGCTAAGTTTTCTAAGGTGTTGTAGGTAGTTAGTACCCCGTTAGCAATCAGTTGCCGCTGGTACGATTGCTCAAAGTACAATTGCTCCAGTTTTATGTTCGTCTGAGCCAGCTTTCCTCGCTCCTTCCGCAAGAAAAGCGGAAAGTAAAACTGTACTCCGGCCTTATAATCGTTGAAGAAAAACGGCTGGTCACCACCGTTGCCGTTACCATTCCCATTGGATGGCCTTAGTTCTGATACAGTTTCACTTAAGAAATTGTACTTTAGATCAATCTGAGGCTTAAGAAACTCCAGCGCCAACCGTCGGTCAATTTCAGTTTGCTGGAATTTAGCCGTGATCTTTCGTAATTCGGGATGCGCTTCCATTGCTAACTCCTGCAAGGCAGATAGCAACTCAATATTTACTTCTTCACTTTCGTCCAGCACTGGCCAAGTATTTTCAGCTAGCTCTAATGGTAAAACATTCGTACCCTCTTCTTGAGTGCCCGCCCAAAGGAATACCGATACAGCCAATCGGGCATTTTCCAGATCAAGTCTTGCCTGTAATCGCTGGTTATCTCGCTCTTGATAATTGATAAATGCCTTGAGGGAATCAAATGGAGCAACATCACCGTTAATTACTTGCTGCACTACTCCATCGTATCGCTGAAGGGCAGCATTCTCTATCTCACTAATAATTTCGTATTCCTGATATGCATAGTACCAGTTCCAGTAGGACTTAGCCGCATCGAATAAGAGCTTATTAATTTCCTTTACCTGATCAGCTTCGGCTAAGTCTTGCATCAACCGGGCCTGGCGGATAGCCGCCCGACGCTGATCAATGAATAATCCCCGACCTACTGGTATAGAGAAACCAGCGTAAATCAAGCCGTCTTCGGTATTCTGTTGCTCAGGGTTTAAGAATCGTCCATCATTCTGCTCGTAACCTACCTCTAGATCAATAGGGAACCACATGGGTATTTTTAAACGACTATCCCAATTCTGATAGTAGCGAGTGCCTTTGTAATCTTTAATATCAAAAGCTGACTGTATAGTAGGGTCTAACATTCCTCGCGCCATCCGTAGATCCTGGAAAGCCATATCGTCAAACAGGTTAGCCCGCATCACAATTGGGTGATGAGTAAGGATATGAGAGAAAAACTCATCCAACGTAAATGTCTGGTCAACCACCTGCATTGAATCTTGCCTCAATTTTAACGAGTCAAGCTGGGCGTAGCTTGGAGTAGCTAGAAACCCAAATACTGCGCCCACCGAAACCAGCGCCAGGCGAAGGTGACGGAAGTACTTTTGCTTGTTCATTATTTTCTCGGCAATAGGCAGCATGAAGACACTTCTATTTTGATGCAGTTTTTACGTCAGATGGCATTGCACCAGGCTCCTCCTCTAAGCTAGGGGGGAAGCCATTATACAGTCGCCATAGTTCGTACCACAGAGGCACATCGTTAAGCATAGCAAAGCCCTTCACTCCAGAACCCAGCCGCAATTGCTCCGGCCAGTCGCCATCATTACCCGGATCAGGAGTTACTAAAATTCGGTACTTTCCTGCCTTGTTATCCGTTTCTACGTAATCAATTACCTGAACAATACCGCCGAATGTTCCTACCGCTACATTAGGCCAACCTGAAAACTGTAAAGCCGGCCAACCGTCGAACTCCAGCCGAACGTGCCGACCAACTTCTAATAAAGGAACATCCATAGGTTTTACGTACAATTCTACGGCTTTATCAGGGTTACGTGGCATTACTGTTACAACTCCCTCCCCTTCTTTAATCGTCTCACCAATTCCTGTCTTTAAAGCTTTAACAACAAAACCATCCTGAGGAGCAATGATGGAGTAACGATCCAGCCGTTCCTCTACGTTTGAATATTCATTTCGTTGTTTGATCAGACTTCCTGCTGCTTCGGCTAGTTCAGCTCGAGTAAGGCTTAAATCTGACTCAGCTTTACTAATTTTCTCCAGATAATCAGCCTCAATAGAGTTTAGTTCAATCTGAGAGTTATATAGCTCGTTCTGCGTAGCGTAGAACTTATTCTCACTAGAGATTAGCTTTGCTTGAGCCTGCTGCGCTTTCTGCTCTTTCTGCTGTAATTCCGTCAGCGACTTTAACCCTTCATCGTACAGCACCTGCTGCCGCTCAAACTGATTATCAGCAATGTTGGCGTTTACTTTCTCTGCCAAGAAATCAGTACTATCACTAATTACTTTCAATTCACTCTGCCGCACCTTATTTCTGGCCTGTTTAAGCTTTAATCGCAATGCATCGCGAAGTGCCGTAATTTGCCGCTCTAGAGCTTCAGCTTTCTGTTCTTTTGCTTGAATGCTAGCTTCTTTAGCCTCAATTTGCTCCTGCAACCGAGTAAGTAGCTGAGGGTCAAAAAACTTATCTTTGACGTCTCGGATCGTTAGAATGGTATCGCCTTGTTGCACATACTCTCCTTCACTGACTAGCCAGTTGGTAATCTGCCCAGGTATAGCACTTTGGATGGTTTGGGGGCGGTTCTCCGGCGATAAGGCAGTCACCTCACCTGTAGCATTAATATTCTGCTGCCAGGGTAAGAATAACACTAGGAATAAAAATATACCGATACCACCCAGCCATTTGGCTAGCACCCGCCCCGCTCGGGGCGACTGAAGCACGTTCATGGACTCCAGTTGGGATAGGTGGTCGGGTTGAGGAAAAATAGCTTTTCTCATATTGTTCAATTAAGATGTAATTGGTCTAATATCGTAGTTAACGATTTCTTTGAAGTGGGGGTTCTTACTTACGTTATCATAAGAACCCTGAGCAATCACGGCGCCCTCCTTCAATACGACTACTCTCGTACAATTGGTTAGAATAATTGGGTCGGTAGACACCGTAATCAATGTCCAACTGTGTTTTTCGTCGGTTAAGTACCGGATTAAACGTTCCTTTATTGATTGTTCAAAGAAAAAGAAGAAATCGTTCAGGATGATAACTTTCGGTTTCTTGGCAATACAACGAGCTAGGGTAATCTTATGAGCCAATCCGGTAGAGAGGGTTTTTCCTCCACTCACCAACGGCGTATGCAGCCCTTCCGGTAGTTGATTAATTTCGTCGGTTGCACCTACTGCTTCAATCGCCTCAATGGCAGTTTGGTAAGTAGTGTTAGGTTTACCAACCAGAATATTCTCTAATACAGTACCATCAAAAATATCTTCCTGAGACACATTTTTAGCAACCCCATCTCTCAAGAAATTCACGTCAATGTCACTGAGCGAGATATTATTGTATGTCACCACTCCTTGATAAGACGAGTAAATTCCGTCAATAATATTCACTAGCGTGGATTTACCACTGCCGGAGTGCCCAGTGATACAAATTTTCTCACCCGGCTCAAATGTCAAATTAATGTCTTTCAGGACTTTCTTGCCGTAGCCCGGATAGTTATAGCTCAGATTCTTAATATCAACCTCAATCCCTTTATCAAAATACGTCTTAGGTAAGCGTATTCCCATCTGATTCTCCAGTGGTAAATCCGTTACTTTACCTAGTTTATCTACCGCAGTAAGCACGTCGTAAACCGTATCTAGATTGATAATGATTTTTTCTACCGCCCCAATCACTTGCACTATGATAAGTTCAGCTGCCACAAACTGCCCCAATGTAATCTGCCGATCAATTACCAGAATTGTACCTAGTACCAAAACACCTGCTGTAATCAGCACCTTAAACATCACGATAAAGGAGAACTGCCGGATTAGCACTCCGAAGTGAACTTTACGATGCAAGAGGTACTGATTGATATTGTAATCGGCCTTCTTCATGGGTAAACGGGTGGTTCCCGCTACCTTGAAAGAAGATAAGGCCCGGGCGAGTTCTTCCAGCCAAAACGCTACTTTATACTTATACTTTGATTCGATGATGGACGAATCTAGTCCTTTACCTCCTGTGAAGTAGAAAATCAAGATCAATATACCGACCAGTAGAAGAGCAAAGAATACGAAGAACGGATGGTAGAACGATAATAAAATGAGTCCAAAAAGAATTTGCAGCAATGCGGTTGATAAGTCAATCAATAACTTAGGTAGCCCTTTTTGTACTGTCAAAATATCAAAAAAGCGGTTGATCAGCTCAGGAGTATGATACTTGAATAGAGACTCAACATTGATCTTAGGAATGCGATAGGCAAACTCAAAAGCTGTTTTGGCAAACACCCTCCGTTGCAAGATCTCTACCATAGAGATCTGCATGATCTGTAAAACTCCCGATATTAAAATACCGACAATTACCAGTGCAATGAGTAGCACTACTGAGTTGAACCACATTCCCCCAGAAATAAACCCCACGATAGCCTGGGTTCCTAATGGTAGCGAAAGGCTGATAATCCCTACGGCAATAGCATAGATGTAAATGTAAAATATATCCTTCCGCTCGGGAGCCAATAACTGAATGAATCGCTGAAATGGGGTAAGATTCTTCTTTGCTTGCTCACTCTTACCCACTGTGCTGTGAAACGGAAAGGCGGTAACAAATACTACCTCACCGCTCTCATCTAGATAAAGATTGTTCGATAAACTGTTTAGTGAGACGGGTTCAAGGGAGCCATCGTCAGTTATTTTGGCAGCTTTATGCTCTAGCTTTTCATTAAGCTGTACAAAGACTGGCTCAAACTTGTCTGACCCATCGCTCTGAAACAGCAAAATTGGAAAGTCTGCATCCTTTACAAACTCCTGAAATTTGTCTTGAGCAATACTATTGGAGATGAATACCAGTTGCATTCGCTCACCTGATTCCGAAAGATCGCCAATAAAATCATCAATTGACGTAGGGCAAACCGGACAAACATTAGCTACTATCTCTTCCAGTTCAGGAAGAGAGTGCTCATGCTTAAGCGCATCTGAGAAATTGTGAAGCAGAGAGGTGATCTGTCGGGTATCCATAAACCGATATTTTCAAAATTCTTTATGATGTACGGAGAAAGAAATGAAAGGTTTACTTTCACAAAAAATACTATTACTATTAAATCTTCATAAAAGAAAAACTTGTACCTATTACTATAGATACAAGTTTCTCCGCAGTTAGTTTAAAATTGCGATAAAATATTACGCGATTTTTACTAGCTCAATATCAAAAGTAAGATCCTTACCAGCTAATGGATGATTAGCATCTAGTACTACCAAATCACCTTTTATTTCAGTAATAGTTACTGGCACTTGTTGCCCTTGAGTATTAACGGCTAGCTGCTGACCCACTTCAGGAGTAATGTTATCTGGAAACTCGCTCTTCGACACTTCCATGATCATTTCTTTCTTTACTTCCCCGTACGCTTCTTGACTAGAAATATTCACTTGCTTGCTCTCTCCTACCACCATTCCGTTTACAGCTTTTTCAAAACCAGCAATCATCTGCCCCTGTCCTAAGGTAAATTCTAGAGGCTGGTTACGCTTGCGGGAAGAATCAAATTCAGAGCCATCAGTAAGGGTGCCAGTGTAATGTACGTGTACAGTGTCGCCTGCTTTTGCTTTAGACATAATAGTTATTATTTGTTTTAAAAAGTATGTACAGTTCGTCGCTAGGTAAAGTAGTTCGACCGGGCAATAATTCCCGCTCACCGAATAAGTGGGGCTTTTATACGATAGATACTATATCTTCACTGAAAAATAACAGCAGCGCATGTCCACTTCACCAAATCAAGAACTATCACTAGACGAAATCATATCTCGACTTAATCACCAGATGACGGGAACCATAGCGCGTTTAGAAGGACTGTACTTATTATATCAGCAAGAAGGATACCTTCGCGATGAGTTGTGGGAAGAGGCTCTTCAACAAGCCAAACAAGAAACTTTTACTGAGCTAAAACAAAGCTTCGCCATTTGCACCCCTGCGTTACAGGTCGCCTAGTTCTACTTTCCTACCTTTTTCTAAACTTAAACTTCTTGGTGTCGTTAAAATTTGCAAACCCACGAAGAAGTAATGCCCCGCTTGTTTTTTGGATTCCTGATTTTTGGTTTCCTACTCCCGACTGCTGTTATTTGTCAATCTACTTTCACTGTAAACGGCTATGTGCGCGATGCTGCTAATGGCGAAGACCTGATTGGAGCCACCGTATCGATCCAAGAGCGTGCTGGTACCGGAACCATCACTAATGTATACGGCTTTTATTCCCTGACTCTGGCCGCTGGAGATTACACATTGACATTCTCTTACTTAGGCTACCAGCCCATAGAAAAGCAGATTTCTCTTACCTCAGACCAGACCGTAAATGTAGAACTAGCCTCAGGAGAGGTAGAATTACAAGAGGTAGTAGTTTCGGCTGATCGCCCCGATGCTAATGTGCAAGACGTAGCCATGAGCCGGGAGAATTTACAGATAGAAAAAGTACAGAAATTGCCCGCCTTGTTTGGCGAGGTGGATGTTATCAGAACAGTACAACTTTTACCAGGAGTAATTAGCGCCGGTGAAGGTACCACCGGACTATTCGTTCGGGGGGGAGCAGCAGATCAAAACCTGGTATTGTTAGACGGAGCAACAGTGTACAACCCTTCCCACTTTCTAGGGTTCTTTTCAGTATTCAACCCAGATGCTATCAAGAATCTTGAGATTTATAAAGGCGGTATCCCAGCTCGCTTTGGCAGTCGCCTATCTTCTATTTTGGATATTCAGATGAAGGAGGGGAACAACAAGCAGTTTAAAGTTTCGGGCGGCATAGGGTTAATTTCCAGTCGGCTAACTGTGGAAGGTCCCATCAAGAAGGATCAATCATCCTTTATTCTTTCAGGTCGCCGCACTTATGCTGATCTATTTTTACGATTATCTCCGGATGAGAATATACGAGATAACATCTTATATTTTTACGACTTCAACGCCAAAGCTAACTACATACTAAACGATCGTAATCGGCTTTTTCTTTCGGGCTACTTTGGCCGGGATAAATTCGGCATTGCTGATCAGTTTGGCTTAGATTGGGGCAACGCTACCTCTACTTTACGCTGGAATCACCTGCTTTCTGATAAAATCTTCTTTAACACCACTTTAGTTTACAGTAATTTCGACTATGGCTTTGATATTGATGCCGAAACAGCGGAGTTCACCTGGACATCTCGTTTGAAAGAGTACAGCGCAAAGTTTGACGGAAACTTCTTTCCCTCTCCCAACCTTGCTATGGACTTCGGCTATCATCTTTCCCATTTCGACTTTGAACCCGCCCGGATTATTCCCCAAGGTAGCGGAGTTAATTTTGTACCACTAATTCTAGATAATAAGTACGCGCTAGAGCATGCGATATATATCGGTAATAATCATCAAATAAGCCCTCGCATTTCAATGGAATACGGACTGCGCTACTCTTTCTTTCAGCATATTGGTCCCGGAACATTGCTAGAATATGAAGAAGATCGTCCTCTTTCAGATGAAACTATTACAAATGAAACTGAGTTTGACCGCCTGGAAAATATAAAAAGCTACCACGGAGCTGAACCTCGCTTCGGAATGCGCTATTTACTAGACAGTGAGAAGTCTATTAAATTTTCCTACAACCGAATGCGACAATACGTACAAATTGCTTCCAACGCTACGGCAGGTTTGCCTATTGATCGTTGGATTCCGGCTGATACGTACATTCCCCCAATGGTTGGTGATCAGCTTGCTCTGGGATACTTCCAAAACCTTCGGCAAAATACAATAGAGGCATCCGTAGAAGTATACTACAAGTGGATGCACGATATTATTGACTTTTTAACGGGAACCGATATTCTGCTGAACGATAATCTGGAAACTGAAATTTCGGTAGGCAGAGGCTGGGCTTACGGAGCTGAGTTTTTGCTAAGGAAAGATGTAGGACGTACCACCGGATGGCTGGCTTATACGCTTTCTCGCACCCGACAGCAGATTGACGATATTAACCTGGGACAACCCTACAACGCTCGCCACGACCGTACCCACGATATTGCTTTGGTACTTTCTCATCAGTTTACTCCTCGGTTCACTCTATCTGGCAACTGGATTTACAGCACCGGAACTGCCGTATCGCTTCCGTCAGGCCGTTATCAGCTTAACGGATTATCAGTTCCTTTTTATGATGAAGGGCAGCGAAATGGTTTCCGTATGCCAGACTACCACCGATTTGATATTTCAGCAGTGTTAGAAAACAAGAAAAACAAAGATCGCCGCTGGCAAAGTAGCTGGAGCTTTTCAGTGTATAATATATACGGACGAAAGAACCCCTTTGTAATTACCTTCGAAGATGTTTACAATGATGATGTTACATTTGACCCCGGAACTGACGAGGAACCTATTACCTCCCAGCGACCTGCTTCAGTAAGTACTTATTTATTTCGGTTTATTCCGTCAATTACCTATAATTTCGAATTCTAACTGGTATGCGACTATTCATCATACTTTCTGCCATTTTTCTTTTTTCCCTGGCCGCCTGCCAGGAAGAAATAGCGTTAGACCTTCCCAATGAAGATCCTCAGCTCGTTGTTGAGGGAAACCTTACCTATTGGGAGTTCGCTCCCGAACGTAACAGTGCCCAAGTGAAGCTAAGTACTACTGGAAATTATTATTCCACGGAAGTGGATAACCCTGTTTCGGGAGCAACGGTAGTTATCCGACATGAAGATACTTCCGAAGAGTATACACTAGCGGAACAGGAAGATTCTATCGGATTTTACGTAAACAACCAAATTCCAATAGACTCAGGTAATACATATACGCTCAGAATCAATTACCAGAATCAGATGTACGAAGGTAGTGGAACGGTGCTTCCGGTAGCTGAGCTAGACTCCTTTAGTTACCGGTTTATAGAAGATTTACTCTTCTTAGACGACGGATACTATTTTTTCTTCAGCGGACGCACTCCTAAAGAACGAGGAATTAATTACTACCGCTTTTTGATCTACGAAGACGACTCATTGTATAATGCCCGTGAAGATCTGCTGATACAAAATGACGAGTTTCTTACTGAACAGATTGACACGCTACAACTGGCTAACTATGCTTTTGAATTAGGTGACAGTGTTCGTATTGAAATGTACAGTTTAAACCAGAATCAGTTTGATTATTATACACAGCTACAGGAGCTTCTCTTTAATGACGGAGGCCTGTTTAGCGGGCCACCCCGAAACCCCACATCTACTATACGAAATATAACTAACCCTTTAGAGCCCCCGCTCGGGTTCTTCCAGGTTTCTTCAGCTTTTTCGGGTGGTGCTACGGTGGAATAAATTTAAAACTAGAAATATGAAAGACGAAAGTTGGAAGTCAGAAGAGGGAAGCGGCAGCCGCACTGTTGTAAGATACTAGAAATTGATAGAAATTAGGGGCTGGAAATTAGAAATTAAAAGTAATCGCATTTCTCCGCCCTCCCTTTTCCGTTTTCCTTTCTCTAAATGATCAATGACAATCAACATTTAGCCATTGAACAATTGACAATATGTCCGCGCACGCTATTCTTCAGCAATATTGGGGGTACTCGGCCTTTCGCCCGCTGCAAGAAGATATTATTGATGCAGTACTGGCGAGGCACGACACTTTAGCTTTACTGCCTACCGGAGGCGGGAAAAGCATCTGCTTTCAGGTACCAGCCATGATGCGGGAGGGAGTGTGTATTGTCATATCCCCGCTAATTGCTTTAATGAAGGATCAGGTAGAACAACTTAAAAACCGGGGTATTTCGGCAGTTGCTATCTATTCTGGGATGAACGCCCGGGAAATCGATTTCCACCTGGATAACTGTGTATTTGGCAATGTGAAATTTCTGTACGTTTCTCCCGAACGACTCAAAACCGATTTATTTCTGGAACGTGCCCGCCGAATGCAAATTGGACTGCTAGCAGTCGATGAAGCTCACTGTATCTCGCAGTGGGGCTATGATTTTCGTCCGCCCTATTTGCAAATTACTGATTTCCGAGCGGAAATCCCCGAGGTAAATGTCATTGCGCTTACGGCTACCGCGACCGAGCCGGTTAAACAGGATATTCAGGATAAGCTTCAGTTCCAGCGAGCCAAAGTATTTCAAAAAAGCTTCGCTCGCGCTAACCTTTCTTATTCAGCCTTCTATGAGGAAGATAAAGATCGGCGCCTACTAAAAACCCTAGCGGGTGTGCCCGGAACTGCCGTAATATACGTCCGCAGCCGAAAGCGAACCCGCTTAATTGCTAAAAAATTACAAAGTAAAGGCATCTCTGCCGATTACTACCACGCCGGACTCACCAGTGAAGAACGAGCCACTAAGCAGGATGCCTGGATTGCCGGAAAAACCCGGGTGATTGTAGCTACTAATGCCTTCGGAATGGGTATTGACAAACCGGATGTTCGGCTAGTAGTACATATTGATTTACCCGACACCTTAGAAGCCTACTATCAGGAGGCCGGACGAGCCGGACGAGATGAGAAGAAAGCCTACGTCGTAGTTTTGTACGATCAGAACGATCTGGATCGCCTGACCAAGCGGATTGATATTTCTTTTCCTTCGTTAGACTTTATACAGTTGGTCTACCAGAATATTGCCAATTACCTGAAAGTGGCGGTAGGCAGCAGCCACCTTTCCAGCTATGATTTTGATCTGGCTCGCTTTTCAGAAACTTATCAGTTACACTCAGTTAAGGTTTTTTACGCTATAAGGCGACTAGCGGAAGAAGGGTTACTGCAATTAAACGAAGGTTTCTTTCAGCCCTCCAGTGTGCATTTCCGGGTAGAATATCAGGAACTCTATAAATTCAAGGTTGCTAACGCTTCACTAGAACCTGTAATTAATACACTATTGCGAATATATGGCGGTGAGCTTTATGCGAATTACGTTTCTATTTCCGAATCCCAGCTAGCTCAGCTTCTTCAGACTTCAGTTAATAGTGTGATGAAGAAGCTAAAAAATCTGCACGAACGGGAAATCATCAACTATCTGCCCCGCAAAGATCAGCCACAATTAGTATTTATGACTCCCCGGCACGATGCTCGGCAACTTCCGCTTTCAGATACCAGATTAAAGGAGAAGAAAGAATTATACGCGGCTAAAGTGAAGGCGGTGACTCACTATGTTTCCCATCCTGTTCGTTGTCGCACTCAGCTTTTACTGGCCTATTTTGGTGAAAATTATCCCGTAGAATGTGGCGTTTGCGACCATTGTATGCAAAAAAAGAAAGGGAAGTCACCTCATTTCACTCCCGCTGAGCGAAATGATATACGGAACAGTATTATTGAACACCTAAAAAAATTGCCCCAACCACCCGATAAACTCGTATCGGCGTTAAGGCAATTTAATGAGGCCACGTTGGCTAGTGTAGTAAAAGAGATGCTAGATCAAGGTGAGCTTTTCTACGATGAGAAAGGCTGTCTTGATTTAAGTTGAAGCACTTTTTGGGATATTAGCAGACAAAAGCGTCATTAATATCAATAAGGTCTAAATAAGGTTTCAGGCACTTGGTTGTAGTGAACGGAATAATGTTAGAAACCTTGCTTTTACGGGTATCAAACCATATTTCTGCATAGAAACGTCCGGTATAGTAAAGGAATACCTTACGACCCGCAAAATATCGACTGCATAGTAATTGTCCGTTTCCTAAAACGTACTGAGTTCTTTCTTCAAGCGATAACTTATGAAAAGAATATAGATTATCCATGGCAAGTAGTATTTTTAACTATTTATATGCAAAATAGTACTTATGTATTATTTTTCCAAAATTTTGCACATTTTTAATTCAATATCAATTAATATTTTTCTCTTCTTACAAAGAATGATACAACAATTATGCTGTTTTTTTCGCTTTAAAGACTGTTTTCTCTTGAAATAACAAAATTGGGGGTACTCAAAGATTTTTTCAGCCCCCCATAAACGATGTAATGTATCAGTCTCTTTTTACTGAGTGTGTCTTGATACTAATAATGTAACCTACTAAAAGCGACATTATAAAAGAAGGGAACAATTCGGCTATATTGGTTAAGTATGGCGCAATAGCTTCCCACTGAGGTAATATGAACTTGAAAAAAGGAACGCTTAAAAATCCAGTAATCATGGAGGCTAGTGCTCCCTGTTCAGTATATTTATTCCAAAACAGCGAGAGAATCATCATTGGGCAAAAAGTAGCTGCGATGCCTGACCACCCAAAAATCACAAACCAAAAAATGGTGCGAGTCGGTGAAAAATATGCCACGGCTAACGCCACTAACAGTGCAAGGACTGAAAGAGCTAATGTGGTTTTTCTGGAAAAAGCTGATAATTGATTGTCCGTAAGCTGGGGGTGATACACTTTTTGGTACAAATCTCGACTCACTGAACTGGAAGCCACCACCAACAGCGAGTCAATGGTCGACATGATAGCTGATAAAACTGCTGCAATATAAAAGCCACTTATTACGGCAGGTAACAACTGCCCGGCTGAGTACAAAAGTACTTCTTGCCCGCCATTACCTAGCGTAGCAGTCGGGTCTTCGCCTGCCGAGGTAAATAATGCTCGACCTAAAATACCCAGGCTTACTGCTGAAAAATTCATGGTAAACGTTAGCAGTACTGACACCCATTTACCCCGGTCAATCTCAGCTTCGCTCTTGATAGACATGTAGCGAACAAACAATTGGGGCGAACCTAGAAAGCCCAACCCAATCATTATAAAGCCGATAATTTTAGTCAGGTTCAAGAGAGAAAAACCATCCGGTCCCCAGAAGCTTAATAGATTGGCATCTACTGACCCGACTGTCTGAGCTACATCACCCGGAATATGAGTCAGCATTACTAGTGGCAGAGTAACCAATCCTAGTAACATAATCGCCCCTTGAAACACATCTGACCAAGCCACTGCAATAAATCCACCAAAGGACATATAAAGTACTACGATGATGAACCCGACGATAGCCCCGGTGTAGTAATTCCAACCTAGAAAAGACTCAAAGGCCGTTCCGGTGGCATCAATCTGGGCACTCACGTAGATGGTGACGAAAAAAGTCAGGGCAATAGCTGCCACTAGCCGTAGGCGGTGAGAAGTAGCCTGAAACCGACTTTCCAGATAATCAGGAATGGTAATAGAATCAAAATGATCGGTGAGCCGTTTGAAAGGCTTCCCCATGACGAACCAGGAAATAGCTACTCCTGAGACTGTTCCTAACACTACCCAGTAGGCAAAAATACCCCAGATGGCTCCCATGCCTGATAGCCCTAGCAATACCCAAGCCGATGATCCCGTAGCCCGGGAGGAAAACGCCACTACCCAGTAGCCCAGTTTTTTACCCCCGACGTAATAATCCTTAATATCTTTTACCTGACGAGCGGCGAACACTCCGATAAGCAGAAGTATACCCAGATAGAAAACGAGAACAAGGTAGTTAATCAGCACGCTAGAGAAGAATTTTTAGAGCCTGTTGAGCCGCCTCATACGCCTGCTTTTCTTCTTGGGTACGGTTTGGGTTAATACTAATTGCCTTTTGAAAGTGCTGGGCTGCGGCATCTTTTTGTCCGGCTTGCTGCTGCAAGTTGGCCAGTTCGGTGAATGTTTGCCAGTGAGGGTTAGTTCGGCTATTGAGTTCGGCTATCTGCAAGGCTCCGTCAGTATCTCCTTCTTTTACTAAGGTTTGGGAAAACTGACTTAATGTTTTCTGGGTGTCAGGGTAATCATAAGGAAAACTTTCTGTCAGGGTAAGGTAGCTTTGCAGGGCAGCTTCAGCACCACCGTCTTCCCAAGCGGCAGTCATGGCTTTCTCCAGGTCTCGTTCCAGAGATGCGTCCTTAGTATCGGTTGTTCGCTTTTTCTTAGCTTTCCGTTTAGTAGACGCTACGCGTGCTAAGGACTCATCCAGCAATTGAGCTACCTCCAGGTTAATCTGATTCATTCGGGCGGTACTGATTTCTCCGGTATTGCTGAGAATAATGACGGTATACTTTTCTTCTGGGTAATGAGCATGAAAACCACTAAAGCCCCGAATGTGCCCACTGTGAAAAACCATAGTAGATGCTTTTCGCCCTGCCAGTGGCATCTTAGCAACTCCTACCCCGTATCCGTAGCGGTTTTCGTAAGGAGGAATCCACTGCTGGTTTACATCAGTGTAGGGGCGTACCATTTTTTCAACCGACTTGTTTGACAATAACTGCCCTCCGTGTAAAAATTGATCCCACCGATATAGATCACCCACGGTACCATAGAGATTGCCGGCTCCTTGCAGGTTTTGCATGTACATACTGTACACATTCTTATACCCGCCCGAACTTTTAGCGTAACCTGATGCCCTTTTAGGAATAACATCCTGACGATCATCTATTCCAGTAAAGCGCAGGTCGAGCGGCTGAGCAATTCTTTCGGCAAACACCTCACTAAACGGTTTACCCGTCACTTCTTCAATAATGAGGCTTAGAATAAGGTAGCCCGAATTATTATACTGATACCGCGTGCCTGGTTTAAACTCCAGATCACCGCTGACAAATTTTTCCACCAACTCTTCCCGGCTATATCTTCGGTACAATGAATCTGACCACACGTGAGGCAAGCTCGTATAATTGGGAATGCCTGACTGATGGGTAAGTAGCTGGTGTAAGGTCACCTGCTTGGCCACATCCTTTCGGTACTGCGGATAATAGTCAGCAATTGTCTGATTAAGCTTGAGTTTTCCTTCTTCTGCCAATTGTAGAACAATGGCTGACGTGAACTGCTTACTGATGGACGCCAAATTGAACTTGGTGTCTACTGTGTTGGCAATATCCCACTCCCGGTTGGCTAACCCAAAAGCATTTTTGTATAAAACTTTTCCCTGGTGTCCTACTAGTACGGCTCCTTGAAAATCATCTTGCTGGGCAAAAGCCTGAAATATCTGGTCAATTTTTGGTTCCAGAGAAGCTGACGTCTGCCCAAAAGTCGCCGGAATGATTTGCCCTAGTAAGAGCCAACTTAATACAAAGCGAAAGTACGTGTTCATAATAGTTTGGGGAAAACCAAAATTAACAATTCTGCTAAATTTGCGTAACCTTAGTGTATCCATTTTCGACAATTACCCTGCTCATGGCTAGCTTCACTTCTCACCTCTCTGAAAACCAGATTGCTTGGATTCAACAACAGCCGATGTATTTTGTAGCCACGGCACCCTTACAAGCTGATGGTCACATCAATCTCTCTCCCAAAGGGCTGGATAGTTTTCGGGTTCTGGATGAAAAAACCGTAGCCTACCTAGATATTACTGGCAGTGGTAATGAAACCTCCGCGCACATTCACGAAAATGGACGAGTTACTTTTATGTGGTGCTCATTCGGTGAAAAACCCAAAATCTTTAGAATTTACGGAAAGGGTGAGATCGTTCTGCCGGAAACGGAACGCTGGCAGCAACTTATTTCCCATTTTGATGAATTACCCGGTGCCCGGCAGATTATTGTAAACCACATTTCCAAAACGCAGACTTCCTGTGGCTTTGGAGTTCCGGTAATGGAATTTAAGCATAACCGGGATACGCTAACCGATTGGGCAAGCAATCAGGGGAAAGTAGGCATACAAGAATATCAGCAAAAGAAAAATGTTCAGAGCCTGGATGGCTTACCTACTCCATTAGGGATAATTGATTAATGGATAGTGGCAGATGTTCAATCATTCACTAATCATTGCTCATTAGTCATTAATCCGCTACTACTAACCGGAAGCCTACTCCGTGGATATTCTCAACTAGAATGGCAGGGTCGTGCTGTAAATACTTTCGTAGGCGAGAGATGAACACATCCAGACTGCGACCTGCAAAGTAATCATCGTCACCCCAAATCGCTCCCAGAATATCTTCTCGCTTTACCACTTCATTCACTCGGGAATGCAAGAACCCTAACAAAGCCGACTCCCGCTGGGTAAGATCCCGGGTTTGGTCATGATAGATTAACTGCTGCTGCACTTGGTTAAAGTGATACTTTCCCAGAGTTGACAAACCATTGGAAGAAATTTGAGATGGTTGAGAAGACTTACTACGACGAAGAAAGACATCTACCTTCAGAACTAATTCTTCAATACTAAAGGGTTTCGTCATGTAATCATCTGCCCCTAGTTTAAGTCCCGCAATACGGTCCTCTTTTAGGCTCTTGGCCGACAAGAATAAAATAGGAATTTGGTTATCCAACTGACGAATCTTCTTTGCCACGGCAAAACCGTCTACTTTAGGCAACATCACGTCGATGATGCATAAATCAACAGTCTTACTTTGAAAAGCTTCCAGGGCAGCTTGCCCGTCGGCACAGGCAATCACCTGATAATTAGCTAGTGAAAGATTATCCTGCGTCACGTAGCGCAGACTTTCATCATCCTCCACGTAGAGTAGAGTTGCTTTAAAGTTCATATCACCCATAATGCCTACATCCTATTTATTAGTCACGTAATTATCGGGATTCCGATGGTGAAGCGGGTACCTTTTCCCAGTTCACTCTGAACCCCTATTTTCCAGCGATGTAGTTTGCAGATTCGATCCACATAGTATAATCCCAGCCCGAAACCTTTTACGTCGTGCTGGTTACCGGTAGGAACCCGGACAAATTTGTGGAACACTTTAGAAGCATATTCGGAAGGAATTCCCCTTCCTTGGTCTTCAATAATAACGTTAATTGTATCGTCGCGTTGCTCAGTCTTCAATAAAATTTTAGCTAGACTATCACTATACTTGACTGCGTTGTCTAGCAAATTCTGAATAACATTGCGAAAATGCATCGGGTCAGCTACAATACTAGAGTTTTTACTCTCAATACAAGTATCTAAAACAGCCTGATTGCCGTTACAGGTCTGAAACTCATTACAAATACCGCCCAATTCTTCTTCTAGAACAATCGTTTCAGTACGCAGACAAAGAGCTTTTTGCTCTAGCTTGGCTACCTGGAGTACTTTTTCTACCTGCTCATTGAGACGTAGGCTTTGCTCCTTCACAATTCGGGCGTAGTCCTGTAACCTTTGGGGTTGATCACGAATATCGGGGGTTTGTAGCACATCGGCTGATACGTTGATCGTAGCAATCGGGGTTTTAAACTCGTGGGTCATATTGTTAATAAAATCTTTCTGAAGCTCTGACCAACGCTTTTGCCGAAGGATGACAATAAGCGTATAGCCAAAAAACAGAATGACTAACAACAGCACTGCTGATAGCATGAACCAAGTATCCATCTCAGAGAATACATAGTTGGATTTATTCGGAAAATACACTCCAAAGTAGTACGTATATTTATTGTAGAGGGGCATTCCTTGGTAAGTGGATTCGCTTATCTTAGCATTTAAAATACTCACTCGATTGCCACACACCATTTTTTGTTTGGTGCAATCATAAACAGCGTACTCAAAGTCCGCGACAATATTGGCCTTTACTAAAGCTGTTTTTAGATAATGCTCTAGCACTTTGGTATCTACCATATCGGTAAGTTCTACCACGTAGTAATCATCCTCCATTTGCTTCACCGGATGCCCTGAGGGAGACATACTGTGGTAGTGATCTGCCAATTGAGCCGCTACCTGCTTCAATGCCATATAAATCTGCTGGTTCAGTTTTCGCTCTTCAGCATTCCAGATTTTAACGACCCAAAATGACTGAGCTGCTACAATACCCAGCACCGTAATAATACCAAAAGCGACTACCCAACGAATAGCTACGTTCTTCATAAGTACGAAGATAGCCACTTTTGAAGACTCAAGTAGGACTTTAACATTTCGTTAACAAAATCCAATTTTTAGCGAAAATCTTACTTTTTGTAAAGTATTGATTAACAATTACTTATAAACCGTTAAATTCTCACAAAAAGTATAAAATTCTTTATATGAATAAATATGATTAACTTGTCTTAACATAGCTATTACGCATTTTTAGTCAAAACTCAAGAGTAATACAAGAGTCAATTTCATGGAAATAGTTGCCATTGCCAAAAAGCAGAAAAACAAAAAAATACACAAAATCTACATAGCGCTCAGGGACAAAACCCCAGAGGTGACCATCAGTACTGATATTGAAGTTGACCCCAAATACTGGGTACGTCAAGCAGAAACAGTTTCCAACAAGCACGAATTCTATCAACGCATTGACATTCGCATCAAACGAGCGAAACAAAAAGTAGACGATGTGCTTTTATATTTTGAACAGCGAGGGGAAGTATTTTCAAAACATGATGTAAAGCGTCGCTACAGATTGCTTGAGAAAGGAACTGCGTTTTACCAATATGCACAAGCTGAATTAGACAAGGATCAATCACTTTCTGAATCTACCCGTAGGCAGTATCAGTATGCGATTCTTCATTTCAAAAAGTTTGCAGGAAATTTACCTACCTCGGCTGTCACTAATCAAGTAATCAAAGAGTTTTACTATTACCTTTCTCAGCGCATGAAGCCAAATTCATCTGCCTCTTATATGCGTGCCATGCGTAAGTATACGAAACGCGCAGTTGGTGATGATCTACTGTCAAAAAACCCGATGAAAAAACTGAAGCTAATCACTGAAGAAGGTGAGCGAGATTTTTTAGATCGCGAAGAATTACTACAATGGATCATCTTATTTAAGTCTAGAACACTTCCGAAGAGTTTGCAAAAAACGCTTGGGTTTTACATCATGACGTGCTATACGGGAATTCCTCACGATGATTGGAAGCACAAAGAGCGATTAAAGATATTACCTTCCAGGATTGAGTACATACGAAAGAAAGTGAAGCATACTGGGCGCAGACTAATCATTCCTATTGTTGAGGAGGCGCAATTCTTAGTGATGTTTGTCCAGGGTAATACGATCCAGCAAAACAACCAAGGCTGTAACAAAAACCTCAATAAAATCTGCAAACTAACGGGCTTGAATAAGTATATCACCTTTCACACTGGTAGGATTACCTTTGCTACGATGGCCACACTATTAGGTATTGACCACCGAGTCATTCAAGAGATATTAGGGCACGCTGAGTATAAGACGACGTTGCGGTATATTAAAATGGCAGGATTATACAATGAGCAGCAGATGAAGAAATTTAAGGTGCAGGGGTAAGTCCGACTCTTCTCGTGCGCACAAAATGGCTGTTTTTGAGCCGTATAGGCATATTGCAGTCAGTTTGCAGTCGGATTTATGTTAAAATAGAGGTTGTTTTCGTTCATCTTTCTCTTTTTCAATTACATCAAGCCAATATTGGTAACGCGAGGATAAACTAAATGGGCTTCCTGGAGGAAAATCAGCGTTTCGGGTAGATGTGCCGTCATCATACCAGATTGTTTCGCCTCCAGTTAATCTGCATTTCCACTTCTGAACTACTTTTTTAAGAGGTATGTTGAAATCTTCTTCTTCACTCATAACTCGAATATCTTCAATTCAAATTCAACAAAAAAAAGCGAGTTTCCCCGCTTTCAAAATCGTATAGTATTAATGTTTTATTCTAGCAAATGCAGATTGTCACTTTCACTCTCTGGTTCATCTGGCTCTTTGGTAGCGAATGCTAAGTAAGCTTCATTCGCTGGCTTAGAGATACTCTGGTACTGCTTGTATGATGCGCTTGTAGTAACAGTACTGAAAGTAGATAGCTCATGACATGATTCTTGTACTAAGGCTTCCTGACCTCCCACAGTAATACTATTATCAAATTCAAGTTCGTCGGAATTCAATGTTTCAGTAGAGATGTCTACCTCATCGGGTAGCGGTTCAGGGGTTGCCAGCACCAAAAGAGGAATGCATAGCAGGATAATTGCTAATAATTGCTTCATTGCTTTAGAAAATTAAGTGATTATGAATATAGACTTTAATATACTAAGTAATTGTCAATAATGCCAGTTGCATGTTAAGTAAGTGCGCTGCTATTAATCTCATTTAAGAACTCATCTTTCTCAACATCCTTCCAGTAATCTCTAGAGATGAATAAGAACTGTTCTTTCGTCGCATAGTCAATATGAAAAAAGTGGTTGTTGGGATAGTAGCAAATGCGTGTAAACGGAGAAAGATCCGCTAAGATTTTACCCAGCGTAAGCATATCAGCACAAACAATATCAGCCGCTCCTTTACCATGAAAGGTGTGCTCAGAAAGAGTTGATCTACCTTTTTGTTCTTCGTACCAAGCAGGGCGGTAACCGCTCTTTCTACTAATAGTGATTGGCAGATTAATGATTGACCTAATCTGATTTAGGGGCACAATAAAGTTCTGCAATATCTTGTCAGCTATTTCTGGTGACAGAGGGTCATCTGTAATGCAGAAATCCGATATTGAGAAATAGTTGTTCATTCTTTTACCTTCTCATCATCCACCGCCACCTGCGCCCCAGCAGCGATAGCAGCCGCTCCAGCAGCTACATAGCCAGCAGCGACAATACCTAACGGCGGTGCAGCTAAAGCTCCAGCAACCGCTACTACTATCAGTGACCACTTCCGAAGTTTCTTCCAGAACGGCGGGGTCGGAGCTTTCATGCGCTCTACGACGTTCATTTCATTTGCGGATTGCCGCCCAGCTTTTTTCATATCATTCTGATTTTGGTGTTGTCAATGGTGGGGCAAACATCACGGTCATGTGTACATCGGTTTCTCCGATACCTCCGTGCGGCTCATTGGGTCTCATGGTTACAATATCCCCCGGGTGTAGTAGCATTTTTGTGCTACCTGTTCGCCAGTGTAAAACCCCTTGAAAGATTCGTATACGCTCAATCTGGTAGTGCTGATGATCGTCTAGCTCGTGCCCTGCTTTCACATATACATCAAAAATATCTTTGCTGTCATTATGTTCTATGAGCGTACACTTCCACCCCTTCGCCGGATCAATGTAGATCGTATCCCCAACATTCATAGGAACATAGTCTACTTGCCCGGCTTGATACAAATCACTAGCTCTAGCCAAAATCTCACTTTGCTTTTGCTGTAACCGTTTTCTTGTCGCCAGCAGCTCATTTAAGAGGTTTTGTGTTGCTGCTCCTTCCATAGATTGGTTGTTATCTCTAAGGTGTTGATCGCGCTGATTAAGTCTTTCGTCTGATCCACCATCATTTGATTCATTTGCGCATTCAGCGTCTTAATTTCTTCCTCATACTTCTCGCAGCGAGACTCCAGCTTAACGACTTGCCTTTTAGCCATTTTCTCACTGTTACGATACAAAAGGGCTACTGCTCCTGCCAGTATCACTGAGAGTATAGAGAATAATCCTACGACTCCATAGTCCGTAGAAATTTCACTCACCTGTCTCGCTTGATCGAGCTGGAACAGTATAAAAAACCAAACAATAAGCAATATCACTACGTCTACTTTTACTATCTTTACTCTATGCGCCGCCCAGCGACGTCCACTACGGTGTCTCCAAATGCACCTCTAACGCATTGATGAATTTTCCCCAGCTTGGATCGGAAGTCTGATCAATGGATATATCAATATCATTATCCGCCCCGACTACGACGTCCACTACCAGCGCATTCACATTGTCTTCTGCATTATGATTGACGGTTACCCCTTCTACAATCACCGTACAGTTAATAGCGCTTCCTCTATCGTCAGCAATCACGAGCTTCACCCGGACGTTATCACCATCGTTTAGCGGGGTTCCTGTAACATTTCTCACAGTCAATTCTAATGGCCCGGTAATCGGATCATTCCTTCGCCAGAACGAGCGGTTCACATCTGCCGGACTTATGTCTCCTGCGACATTAACCCCAAAGTTATCGTAGTAGCCATTGATGATATGAGTGTTTTCTTTCAGTAGCTCCATGCCAGACCCTTGAATATCACCCGAAGCCCATTCAGCAGAACCGTCAGAAAGGTTTACAAAGTCCGCGAAACCAGCATCGCCCACCGTTCGGCCGAAGTTTGCCCCGAAGGCTTTGGCGTAACTACCCCCTCCTCCTTCAGCTACATCTTGGATGTTGATAGTAAAAGTTTGCACCGCATCGGGTGCCTCGGTATTGGAAGCAGTCACTTGTACTTCTAGGGTGACATCGTCTACTTCAAAATCTTTCGCGTTCACCAGATGAAGCTCATTGCTATTTACCAGCGTAAAGTCCGTTTGGTCAGCTCCTCCGCTAATAGCAAACGTCGGTGCAGGAAAGCCATCAGCACTTAACGTACCGACAAACCCTGTTAGATTCTCATTGATCGTATTTCCTGAAAGCATAAGATTAGTTGGGGCAACATTGGCAGGAAGTATGACCTGGAAGCCAGTGGTTGTGATATTCAAGTCTTGGTAGAACTCTTCAATCATGTTCTTGTCATACGGATCGTAGACCTGCTGGACAATCGTATTGGGTGGGGTGTAACTAGCATTGCTAGTCATGTTGCTACTTGGGTTCGTATCACTCCAATCGTAATCCGCTAATTTTCCAGAAATGATAAACCATTCATCGTTCGCGCCAGCATGACCTCCAATCACACCACCATTTGAGATATATAGGCGCGTATCTACTCCATCGCTATTCGTGCCCGTTGACCAGTCTACTACCACATCAGGAAGTGTTGAAGGATTACTGTCCCCGGTTGAGCTAAGGAAGTAGGCTACATCAACATCGGTTCCCCACAAAGCCGAGCGGTTGGCGGGTAGCAACTCTTCTTGTTGAGGATGTACCGAACAATGAATGATTGTTGCGAACTGATCAGCGTAATCGTTTGTGAAATAGTTAGCAGCCTCTCCTCCGTAACTCATGCCTACCACCACCACATGAAGATTTGCTAACGTTTTACCGTTTTTACTAGCCCAATCCGCTAACGCCTGATAAGCTCCATCACCGTATTGCTGACGGCTCCAAACCCTTGATTGTACAGTTAACACCGCAGCACAGTCCCAGACATGCGCGTAATCACCAGAAGCAGGAGTATCAGCATCAATCATTTGAGAAAGGGTTGAGCCTCCCCTAGCTACATTTCCAGTGCTGGCATTATCTCGAAATGAATACCCTGCTAAATCAATAAATACCAAGTCGCTATTGGTGATATTGTCAGGAGTAAAAACATTATAGTACACCGTCTCACCACTGATATTCCCATTACCAGTGAAACTCTCGGTGCTATGGGTGAAGGCGGTTGGGGCAACATAAGGCGGCGGTGCAGTAGGAGCAACACCTTGCTTGATGAGCTTGGGCATCTCAGTATAGTCAACACTCACTGCGTTGCTGGTAATCGTAAGGTCTGTTAATCGCCCGGTATCTACGTACTGACTCGCTGAGTCAAATTCAATCAGCACTACCTCAGTTAGCCCAGCATCAATGGGTACATTCACACTATTTTGTACAGTTCCATCATCAGTGCCACTCCATACCACGTAGGCTTTCACTCCGGAACTATCAAACTGCGCGGTGTAGAGGCTGTCTACTGTCATGGATGTAGACTCATAGGTATAATTACCTAGTTGGGCTTCTAATTGATGGAAAGCAAACCAACTGTATTTGGGGGCTAAGTCTTCATTGAGGGATTCCGTTAATCCGGAGTTGCCATACGTAAAGCCATCCCCTACATCTACGTCGCGAATCATGTACTGAAAGACTTTATCTACCCCGCCAATTTCTAGATAGCGCAGAATACTTCGCACTAGCCAAGCTGCTTGCACTTCATCGCGGGACAAACCACCAATCGCCCCTACCTGCTGCTTGGAGTTGGTATTAGTATCATAGCCGTATTCGCCAATATAGATGTTGCAATCTGGCTGGAAAGCCCTGGCGACATTGATTAACTCAGTGATTTTCGTAATCGCCGGATCATACTCTGGATGCACTCCTTTGGTGGCGGAATTATTCTGTTCTCCTCCTGCATCATTGGAATAGTGGTTGAACGAAATCCCATCCCAGGGATAATTCCCTACTCCAAATAATTCATCGCAGGTGCGGTAGAGCTGCTCGTAAAACGCAGGGTTGTGCTGATGTGATGGCCCTAGTGTGACGGGAAGACTGCTATCAACTGCCTTGGCGGCATCATACGTAGAGCGCATCATCATCGCAACTTCTTGTGGGTAGTGGTAGGCATCCTCATCGTTCCAGTTGAGCTGCAATTCATTCCCGACCCAAATAGAAGTGAGTAGATTTTGATTCAAGGGTGTCCCCACATCTTCTAAGCGTAGCCCAGTGCCATTCGCACTACCATTACCGTAAATACTGACATAGTGTTTGATCGCTTCGGTGTAGTAGTCCCAAGCATCATCCGAAAAGCCATTCCAGTGCTCGTTATCAATAAACTTTCTATTTCCTGAAAAGGTGTTACTGACTTTGAAGATGATATCTTCTCCCTGATAGGCTACCGGTACAGTGACGATCGCATCGTTATTATTTTTGGTGACAATTGGTAAAGGGATCTGCATTGCGGTGTCGGACTGCAAAAAGGCATTTACCCCGTATAATTGATCGCCAATATTGTGAGTGAGTGTAACGCTACTGGGCGCGTTGGTTGTGACCTGACGAAGGTTCGGGCTAGTATAGTTATAGCTGTTATTGGCGTAGTACGCCCCTGCTTTGGGGTTAATATGCACCTCTCCTTGCCCTGCTAGTTTGATAATCGCCCTTCGCACGTTGGGGTCAGAATGCCCGTATTGCTCACTGCCAAACGCATCATCATCCGTAGCAAAGTAGCGAACATCTTGATACACCCGGTACTGAGAAACCACTTCATCAACGGTTGAGTCCGTAGCATAGTTAGACAAAAAGGTATTGATTCCAACGAATTCCGCTAGGGTTGGAGTGGTGTACACTGGGCTACTCGTGGGTAGGCTATAATCAGGCGAGCCATTGATGTAGTAGCCGTAAATCGCAATATCGTCAGGTACTTTGAGTTGCCTATTCTGCACCCGAAGCCGGATATATTCGGCTTGAAAATTACTAATATCGTGGTATGTCCATTGATTATTATACGCTGCTGAGTTCACGGTTAGAAACGTTGTAAACGTGGTATCCACAATACTTTGTGAGCCTTCAAAGATCAAATCATAGCTATCGGCTGTATGATAGATGCCTATACTATCAATCATCACTTGCCCTCCGAACCACCGCTGATACATAAAACCGTATGGGTCGCCGTCAAATCTTGGCTTTTCAAACCAGTCTTCGTAGCCAATTGGATCATTATCATCCAGTACCCCGTTCCACAAATTCGTTCTATCCCACTCCACATCTATGAACTGGTAGTTATCCATGCGGATTTGCTCAGAGCTGAAAGCAATTAGCTCAGAAGCGGGAGTAACCACACTATCTGGCTTTAACTTATAACTCATCCCCAAAAGCTTACCCCGTACCATGGCTGCAATCAGATCCTTGCCTGCATCCGTAAAGTGGGTACCATCGTGGTAGTAGGTGTTTGCCCCCATACGCCCGTCCGAGAATTGCCAGCCTGAAGGCTCGTTATCTCCTGTCTGTCCGAGCAGTGGGTGATCGCCAATATCAATCAGTAAATCCGCGTAGTTCTTATAGTACTTCCGAAGGCTGTCATTCACCGCTAGTCTATCTGCTTCTAACTGATTATAGCCTGCCTCACCACCGACTCCATAATCATCGCGCCAGCTAGGCGTAAGTGTTAGTACCACTACGTAAAACCCGGCTTCTCTGCGTTCACTGCAGTACTGCTGAAAACTATCTAACGCCTGCTGGATGGTTTGCCCTGCGACGATATCGTTTCTAATCTCCCAAGCGATGACTACATTCACCTTACTCTCATCAAAGGCACCATCTACTTGACTAGCTGCATCAGCGAGCATGTTCCTTGTATTCTGTCCGCTGACAGCAATATTGGTGATGGTTGCACTATTAGCATCAAAAGGATGAATTGCATCCATCTTCGCTGGCCAAGCAATCCCCGTCCCCGCTGAGGTTGATAGGCTATTGCCATCGACAATGATGTTAGCCTGGTCAAAGGGAATGTATCGCTTTGCCCGGAATGCACCTACCTGCTGGCAGTAGCTATCTAGGGTGAGCTGACTAAGAAAAATCAGTAGAAGAAACAGGTATCGCATTATTTTGCTATTGTTCCGGTTACCGTTACATTGAGTGCTGAGGCACTATTATCGCGAGCCGCTACCCAGAAGAATAGCTCCCGGCCATCTCCTAAGTCTCGGGTGGTGATCGTTGTCCAGTTGGAACCGCTATCTTCAGAATACTCAAAGATGAGCACGGTCCCGGCCCTACTCAAGCGAAGCAAGTCCCCTGCTTCAGCAGCATCTCCGCCGACCGTAGAAGGATTCTTCGCATAAAATTCCGATGAGCTTGTCCAAGTCATAATGCCTGGGTTGGCTGCATAAGCATCCGTAGGAGTAGCTTTGATTGCCACTCGCTTACTAGGATCATCAATTTCAATTTGAATAGAGCCGTCCGTGTTTTCGGCTAGTTTTTCAGTAATCTCAGCATAGGCTACCCAATCCGAAATACCCGAAGGGTCAGACGTGAAATCATCACCATTGGTGGTGCCGTTAACTACTGTGCCAAACGTTGCTGAACTACCCCCACCACCTGGACTACCCCCTCCTCCTGGTGAGCTTGCGACTGTGCTGGTATCAACGGCGTAGTTCTCGGGAATAGAGATATGGGTGATACCTCTCTTTTGCCAGGCAATGATTTCGTAGCGTCCTGAGTCCAATGCTTCGCCATCGGCAAGGTTATAGAGCTTGTAGTCGTTCTGATCACCAGACAAAAGAATACTTTCTAAGCCATCAACCAGCAACTCAAACTGATACTCGTTACCATCTACCTGCCCGGAAGCAGGCACGGTGAACGTCACGTCTCCTGTGGCATCATAGGTGGCTGACGTTTGGCGGTTGGTAGATAAGTCAATCGTAATAGTGTTACTGGCAATGGGGGTTTCTGTAATTGTGAGACTTCCTCCCCCGCCCCCTGTGCCTGTTAAGTCACCTGAGAGTATCCATTCTGCAGAAAGGTTATCTGGGTTACGCAGCACTTCCGCCCGGACAAATGCGCCATTACCATTCGTTGTTAGGGCTGATCCGCCTGCGTTGACTGTTGCCCCTGCTTCAGCTTGAAAGGTGATGACTCCGGCAGCATCATTTTGAAGAAAGTACGTGTAATAACCCGCTGGTAAACTGTTGGGCAAAGTAGTGGTATTCGCCCCACCGGTGCGCTGATTGGTTTGGTTGTAGCGGGAAGCGTCGGGAGTATAGCTGGCAGGCATGGCTACGCGGGCTTTACGTAATAGTGCTGCTCCGGCTGGGCTAGAGGGTTTGGGGTCTCCATCTAACGTTCGGGTAAGGTAGAACTGATCGCTATCGGTATGTTGCCAAATCCAAAACTCATCTCCATCAATCCGAGATTTAAACTTCATTCCTGGATTGTATCTTCTGTCAAACGGCTGTCCTTCACTATCAAAGCCGCCGTAATCCGATCGGTTACTGATACTGAATGTCGCAATATCAGCCGACTGACTGTCACCGCCTCGCACATCCAGCACTTTGGCTGACTGAGCGGTACTAACAATTGATAAGCCGTTAGAGGCTGCGTAATAAGCCGCTCGTAAAGTTGATTTCACGTCTTCCCGACCATCTTCGTAGAATGCTAGTGCATTGGCTGACCCAGCGTTATTAATCACGTGCGCCACCCCATAACCATCATTGCTGCCTCGCTGATCAAACACAACGACGGTATCAACGAGCGAATGCCCGGTGACTGACATAATATTGGCTTGGCCTCGAATGACCCGAATACCTACTTCTGCCCCTTCCACGTGGGTACTGGAAATAGTCGCAAGCATCGATCCACCGGATTCAATCAAAATAGATTCGCTTCCTGCAACCGTTGAAGAACGCGGGTTAATCAGGCAGTTGGTGATACTTACCCGGTCAGATGTTCCAGGGGCAAAGTGAATGCCGGGGCCTGAGTCAACCCCTACTGCTTCAGAGCCTAAAATATGTACGTTTTCTAAGAAGAAGTTGAGAGGTCCGCCTGTGGTGGTATACGTCGCCCCTTCAGATTTGAATCCAGTATTACGATAGCGACTAATCCACACATCACGAAGACCGCCGTTCTCGTTCAGGTTTTGAGCGATTACGCCGTACTCAGCAATATCATTTCCCTCTAAGTAGATGCCTTCAATAAGCTGGTTGTGTTCGTAGAAAGATTTACCTTCATCCATACGGATGAGTGTGTCGCAGCCTGCAAATGCAATGATCTTGGTGCTATTAGGGTTTTGGCCTTTTATCCGGATTTGGTGACCTAGCGTAATGGTGCCATTGGTACCAAAATTCCCGCGAGGCAAGGTGATTAAGTCAGCTCTACCCGTAGCATCCCGCTGCGCTCGAGCAACCCGGATCGCTCGCATGATAGCCATACGATCGGACTCATCCGTAAGAGCAGTAGCATCAGGATAATCTACTTGTATCTCGGTTAGATTTGCATACCCTCGGTCATGTAAACCTCCGATAAGCCACTCAGAGATAGGATGGCTAGTACCGTCGCCTATGGCTCCGTAGCGTACTGGGTTAATTACCGAGGCATAGCTTTCTTGCAGTTTTTCGGGGGTGATGGATAAGTCCGTAATTTTATCGGTGGTGACAGCATCAGTAGAGAGTTTAGCACTTGTAATGCTACCATCGGATACACCTCCTGCCGCGATGTCACCCCGTAGGGCGGCCACTGAGTCTGTAACGATATTGCTTAAACTATCAATCTGGGTTTTTCGAGCCAGAACCGTAGTGTCAGCAGGCTTGATATAGGTGTTAAGTAAATCAGCATCAGTAATAGTACCGTTTTGAATCTGCTCGCTACGAACGGCACCATCCGCTATTTTTGTATTGGTGACAGCATTGTCGGCTATCTTGACTTCAACAATACTTCCATCAGCAATAGCTCCTCCTGTGCCGATGTCGGCGCGTAGGAAGGATAATGAATCCAATAAATCTGTGACTGTATTGAGTGGAATTACCCCGGTATGATTTGCTCTATCCAGTAAAAAACTCTGTAGCGCACTAGCAAGTTTATTTTGGGTGAGCGTTCCATTTTGCGCGTTACCTAAATCCAATAGATAAGCAAGTAGGGAAGAATTAATCTTTGGTAACGTGGTGGCTCCATCCGCAATTTTTGCGGTAGTCACTCCATTATCAGGAACCACAGCATTAGATGGTTTGGTGAATAAACGGTTAAACACCCATCCAAAATCTTCTGAGGTTGGATAAGCTCCTCGCTGAAAAAGGAATCCTACTGAGTCTTCAAAATCAGTAGCCCCTTGCAACTGCAATAAAATCGTACTACGGGGAATGCTATCGTTTTGAGCATGGGCTGATAAGCTGAACAAGCCAATGCAAAGAATGAATACTAGTTTTTTCACGTCAATATACTTTAAAGTTGATACCAATACCCATGGCCCCAACCCCGCTGTCAGGAGGGTTGCTGAACGGTAGTCGGATATTATCTTCTAGGTGGAGAAATAGATTGTCTTCCCAACCTTGAGCGGCTAATACCCCATCAAAGCTGGTTTTAAGGCAGTCGTCAATGAGTAGCTTTCTTTCAAATACATGCCGCCCTCCATCTTGGGTGCGGATAGCAAATTCAATGTAGCCATTGCGTAGCCGCCTCAAATCACCGGATTCAGTATGGGTGAGGCTAAAAACAAAGCCGTCGTAGGGGGCAGTAAAACTGCCTACCACCTCAGACAGCAATACCGTTTTTGCTTGTGTAATTCGGTTTACTTTGATGACTTTAACCTCCACCGATTGCCCCTGTAGCGAGACAGGATTACCCGTGCTATCTGGCTTGTCTTTAGCGGATAGCTTTACGTACACTGTACTATGCTGCTGTATTTGAAACGGTTTCTGCTTCATGCCTGACTGTATTTTGTCCATCCTAATCCATTACTATTTTTGATGCCAAACACCACGTAGTCAATAAATACCTCGCGCTGCTCTGAACCCACATCATGACCAAATCGGTAGGCTGCCGAGTATGGCCCGACCTTAAAATAAGGAGCCCGGTTAAAGTCGTCCCAGAATACATTTAATCCGGTATGCTGGTACAGCAGTACTCCATCAATGTAGAGGTTCAAATAGCATGTAGCGTCATTACCCCAGCGTACATCGAGCGTAAAGGTATGCCAGTCATTGTCCCAAATCTGAGGATAGTGAATCTTGGTTCGAATGCCCGTATGCGGGTTCCCAGGCACATTGTAGTCCATGCCATAATCGGCATGAATATTCTGGACAAAGTTGAGGTAATCCCCAATTAAACGGATACGGAAAGTAGCGTCCCGACTCCGCCCAGCCCCATCTTGTTTTAAGTCGACCAAACTACAGTCGTAGTCTTCTGCTAGGGTTGGGTGAATTGGTGGCGCGCCGTGATACACCGAGCTTGTCGCTTTTTCACTCCAGGTCGTTAGCTTCATGCGCCACTGGTAGACGTAGTTGGTGAACATATTGGCGTAACGCGGCCAACTACGATCTCCAGCCACCCTTCCATACAACGTGCTTGCATTGGGTGTTGAGGGAGGAACAAACATCTGAATTTCCGAGCGGGAATGATTCTGCGTGTTACTATTCCTTGTGCCTCCAGATAGATTACCGTTACCATCTCGGTACTGCTTTACTTGATGGCGCGTCACAAAGCCATTTAAGCTTCCTACTACTTCCGGATCGTCGTCTTGCGTGATGACATCAATGTTTCGAAAAAACTCATGATTCATGCGAAGGCCATCATCCGTCGTAATACCTTTATCGTATTCTACCCCTCGCTTGCCTTGAAAATCCCACCCAATAAAGTAATCAAAATTTACGGGCTGGATATACCCTTGGGCTGGACCAATGACTCCTTGTGAGAGGGTTTTTGCCCCAGCACTCATACTAGCCACAAACAGTTGATTTTGCCCTTCTTGAATAGTATACTCCTGTCCGTCCAGCGTATATTTTCCAGGCTCCAAGTCTACAATTAGCAGGTTTGTATTTGCATAATGCACGGTAAAATCGCATGAAGTCCGTGGATTATTATCTAGACTCGTTACTATTTGGCAGCGTAAAGTTGGATGACTTACCCACCAAGAATCTGCACTGGTATTAGTGACAAAAGCAGACTCATCCACTGAGCTGCCCGAAAGTGTGATGTAGGTTGCTATCCGGTGTAGTACGCCTGCGTAATTGCTGGTTGCTTGCCACCGGATTACCTCACCGTTTCCTTCATCGCTGTTACTCTCTGCTCCGCTATCAGGAGACATATCTTGCCCCTGATAGCTAAAGCCTGTACTAGTCTGTACTTCCATATTAGAGGGAAGCACACCATACACATCACAGTGCTCTCCATCCCGACTTACCCGAACACGGTTATTGTCTACTGAATAGCCATGTACTGGAATTCGGATATGAAAGTCATCCACGGCGCTGGTAGGCTCTACGCGGTCAATAACCACTACGATTGCCTGATACCCGAATGCATCTGGGAAGGTCGCCACAATACGACTAGCGTGATTAGCGCGGTCGTTGTAGATCCCTCGATCTAACCCGTCATTCCTATAGCCTTCCGTTAAATCTAGGTGAGCACTAATGATAGATGGATTAATCTCATCGTCAAGCAAGAAACCTTTTAAATCACCATATTCCCAACCTTTTCCAGTGTCCTCAATATCGTTTAGGTAATCTGCCTGAGCATCCACATCACTGTTAGAGCGAATACCTCCGGTATTGAGGTGGTTGGAGCTTGTTCCGTTGGATGTGTTTAACCAATCTTCACTGCTGTCATACAACACAATCCCCCCTGCGCCAGATGCCCCCCGAAGCCAAGGTCTGCTATGCTTATTGAATACCCCGCTCCAGACCCCTCCAATTTTGATTAAACGCTTACCATTGACCACAATCTGAAACCGACCATCTGCCCGGTCATCATGGGCTTCAGTAGAAAGCAGGTTGTATTTAAAATCAACCTTAGACTGATTACCCACCATTGCATGGTTGTTCTGCCAAATGTATCTGCCTAATGGATTTGTCGCTTGCCAAACCAATGGCACTCCTTGTGAAAGATTTCTTGGGCTTACTTCATGCAATATCTTCCCTAGTGCAATCAGCGTTTCAACTGGCTCTTCTTGGGTGAGTCCTGCAAGCGGATTGTTGAATGAATTGTTTTCTAAGAAGTACAGAAAATACGGATCGCCATACAGCAAGAAAGCTAAGGCTACGTGGCGGTATTCGCCGTGTCCGTGCCCCCAATGCTGATCATTGGTTTCAGCATCTACCAGCATTACGCCATCGGTGCAATGCCCAAAAATATTGGAATACGCTAGGTTTCTAAGTTGATCATCTAGGAAAGTGAGATTGCTAGGCAAGAACTGCTGAAACTGCATTTGCAGTAAGTAGTAGTGCGACTGTTTTCCCCCGTAGGTGCCTTGATGGTACGCTCCCGACTGAAGAAAGTAGTTTTGGGCTTCTAAGCCCCGGTTATCATAGAGCGCATCTAAGTAGTTATTGAAGATCTCTGGCTCATCGTCGTAGAAACAAGCAGCCATCAGCCCTGCCTGCAAAAACCCAGTGGCTTGGTGCCCAGCGATATGAGAATCCGCCTGACGGGCATCAATGTCATTGCCCGGTATCTCGGAGAATTTTTCTTTGCATTTGGTACGGAACTGCGTTTTACTTGGAGTGCTACCATCAAAGAACGCACCGCAGGCTTGATAGACCAGTAAGGCTTGCGAGAGGATATTGAGCGCATCCTTACTTTTTTCGTAATCGTTGATGCTGTCTACCCAGCTAAACGCCCGGTTGATGGCATCCCTCCCGATAGATGCATCGTTGACGATAAACGCATAGAATGCCTTAGCTAGTATTTCAGCCGTGCTATTGCTTTGTGCTTTCTGAGTGATCAGATTCCAATCGGCTGCATGAATAGACTTTAACCGATTCGAGCGGATTCTACCCCAATCAAAACCGCTTAGTAGTGCTGCGCGATCTGCATTTGGGCTGTAATCCGATTTACTAGCAATTGACCGCTTATCTACCGAAAAGAAGCTATCCTCTCCGGCCTGCTGCTGAGCCTCGGTGCCTGCTGAAATCGCTTGACTCCATTCGGATTGCCCCTCAAGGTTGACCGCTCGCACCTGGATAAAGTATCCCGTGCTATACTTGAGTCCACCCACGACAATACTGTTACCCATCGTCTGACGGGTGATGGTATAGACTCCCTCCTGCTCACCTAATCGTATTTCGTGGTCTACCGCGCTACTTTGCCAAGAAATACTTATGGTATTTCGGATACCCGTAGCACTTACCGATGTAGGGGTAAGTAGTTGTTGCCGTTGCTTGTAATATTGGTAGAGCGGGACAATCATCAATTAAGGGGTGATTCCACCATCTACGGGTTCTAATACAATCCAAGAAATGAAGCCAAGACCCTGGCCTGCTTGGGCGCGAACAGTAATGGCTACGTTGCTGACTTGGGTAAAATCTAAATCAAAGCTCACAAAAGCGTTGGGATCATTTTGAGGATTATAGTTTTTAGCCGTTCCCCCTACTGATATTTCGGTAATGCTTTGGTTGCTTTCCGAATAACCCCCTACAAACAAATCATAACTACCTGGCGGAATATTACCTAATGTGATTTGCCCCTCCATAGATGAAGTTGGTGTATCTAGGTTGTCGCTCACAAAATAGTTAGCTGCAAGCACCTGTCTAGTGGCAATCTGCCCATCACCTGGAACGTTTAGCCACTCTCTACCCCGCTCAAACGAAGTGGTTATCTCTACTGAAATACCCGTTGGATTACCCTCAATATTAGTTGCGTTTGCCGTTAATACCATTCCTTGCTGGGGAACATTTGCATCATTTGTTGTCGCATCATTCCAATCACTTGAGGCTAACGAACCGTAGCGGTTTAAATCAATCTGCACTTTACCAATATCGGTTTGCTGCTGATCGGTGGTGAATACCCAGTCTCCCTCAAGCTTTAGTGTGCCGTCTGATCTACCGAAGATGAAGCCCTCACCACCCCCTTCTAAGGTTATGGTATCCACATCAGGCTGATTCACATCAATGGTAGTAGGATTTAAAATAAGGTTGTTACCACTGCGATTTCGGATTGCAAGGCTGAAAGTAGCCGGGATGATAGAGGTTTCATTTGCACCACCGTTGGTTGCTCTTAGCGTAAAAGTAATGTCAGAGCTTATATCATCAATAGATAAAACTGAGCCAAAAAACTCATTAAAAATGTCGGTATTTTGATTGTATACCCCTGACTTCGCCCCATAGCCAGAACCCCCACCCGCACCTGTCTGGGCTTGTATCCACGTTATCAGTGAATCGTCTAAGTCGTCTAATGTAAACCCGTTAATAGGCATGGGCGGACTGTTTGAAGTTTCTTTGGTGAATAGCGAGGTAATCCATTTAATGAAGCCCATCGCTAAGGAGATTTATCTTTCTTAGTAGATTCTGGTTTTGCGCTACGGATAGCCATTAAGATTGGGTACTTGATAATATTAGATATTTGCGCTCGCTCAACAAACTCATCCAGTTTTTTACTACTGTCACTACTATCTAATCTAAGCTTCTTTTGATCTCGTAACTGAACGCCCCACTCATAGAATTGAATGGTGTTTTCGTGAGTGATAAAAAGCAGTTCAGCTAGTTTATCAGCCGCAATCACCGATTCTTCTGAGGGTTTTTGAGACATTGGATTTTCTAAAGCAAAGCTTAAATCGATTACAAGCATACTAATTCATTTATGATGAGTGAATAATTACCGCTATACGCGAAATACGATCGAGCCAAATTTGATAAGTCATGCCCAACCCATTCGGATTCACATACTTCGTCAAAATCTCGGTCAATAGATTCTATCCGCAAAAACTCCCCAGGTTGCACCTGTGTGTTACCCAAAGAGCGAAGCAGGTAATTGGCATATGCTTCATACGCTTTCTTACCAACCACCACGATCTTTACCGGAATATTTTCTAAGACATTTTCCCGAAAACCTCTACTTTTCTCGCTAGACTCAAACGTAGACCGACTACTCAAACGAAAGTATAGCTGTACTGGGATTTGGTCATGCAACGTTACCTTATAATCGTTATTAGATAGCGATACGGGAAAGAGTCGCCCATCTCGCTCTTGCAGCTCGCATAAGCCCCAACAGCGAATTGGAATACTATTTCCTTGATAGGTAGCTTGCTCAAGATGGTTACGCTCAATATCAGCGAATATATCGTCTAACAGCCTCACTATACAGTTTCTCTAGTTGTCTTAACTCCTGTTTGGTGGGCCGGAATATTTTGCCGTACCGCCGTTCCAGTGCCTTACGTTTAAGCCCATTCTGGCTATTCTTAAACCCAATACCGTACTCGGCATTACTTACTTGAATCAGGCTATAGTCATTCACCAATTGCCCCGTAGCTTGCAAAATTACCTTGTTGGATGTAGGGTAATTCTTTTTTCTGCGGGTACGTTGATAGCCTTCCGAGTATTCGCCAATACGATTGCCCTGGCTATTGCGACCTTCGTTAAATATCCGGGCTTGCATATGGGCTTGATGGGACGTTAGCACCGCTCTATCAACCCGATCATCGAGTAAGTCATCTAAAGCACGTATGTGCTGTTGTACAGTAGCCATTTAAGATGCAGATTATGGTAAATCGTATACTTCGTAGATGCTTGGTATTTTAAAGAAACACTCATCATCTTGGCTAATGTCAATACCCCGAATCGCGGCTTGCAGCTTAATAGGAAGTTCTTTTTCAAAATCTTCTAAAAGCTCTTTCCCCCGGTCTATATCAATCAAGGTAAAGCTATTCACTCGGCTACTATGCAGTCGTTCTTTGAGCACTTCAATACCAATCCGATACAGAAAAGGATAGGTCAATTCACTGCGATACTTGGTTGTAAATACCTCGCTTGTGCATCTTGTCTTATATCCAATATTGTGCAAGCCTGATTTTAAATCAAGCATAAACACATTGGCTGCTCTTCGCTCAATAATCTGCCAAACATCGTATGCTGAAGTGATTTGATTAGCCTCTTCGCCTTCATAGTTGAACTCTTTGACACTATCGATCTGCACAAAGGAAAGACCGGGTAGTTCATCTATGTATAGACCGCTACCCGGATCAATATCCGTTCCGCGTAAACCAACCCAACCAATCAGATCGCTAACCATCCCTAGGTCGTAAATACCCCGGGAGGCACATCGCTAATCTCAGGAGTATTGGCATCACTCCACGTTACTTGCACGTCCCACTCTGTTTCTGAGTTGATTGACTCATCTACGGGAGGCTGCCCATCAATAGAACAAGCCACATTTACATAATAGAGTGAATCGTAATTCCCTACGACAAACGCTATTTTAAACGAAGACGAATAACGAAGTGCATTCCAGAACCCGTGATTTCCTTTCACATAGTTGGTGAAAAAATTCATGGTATGACTCGCTCCTACCGTTTTAGTATCCTGCGTTCCTCGCGATGGGGCAGTAACCGCAGAGGCGCGAGGATATGAACCTCTAGTCTCTTTGAACAAGATAATATTTCCATCAATCACATCTTGATTCCACTCAGTAGCATCGGTAATATCGACAAATGCTTTACTGATAGGAATTAAGGCAACTGCTACAATTCTACCCGCCAAAAAACAATCGGCGGCATTGATTAGGTAGGCGGGTAATGCCCCGCCCGATAATGTTACACAAGTAGCCATAACTCAAATAAGATTATACTGCTTGAGTAACATTGTAGCCGAATAGCCCAGTAGTACCATTCACAAAAGCGTCGGTTCCGTTCAATGCAGCAGGGATTACAAATAGGTCAAAGTACAACCACCACTTAATAGTCCAAGCACCCTGGCGGCCACCACTCGCACAGTTCTTATCCCACATCAAGGTGTAATCGTAATCGATAGTTGCTATCTCAGGATCCGGCATGGTACCGTAGACAGTGTCACCAATTACATCAGCAAACCGTCCTCGGTTCATGTTGTAAGTGTAATACTGAGCTACTCCAGGGGTTTGCACAAGTACGCGGTCAGCCCCCGCCAATGCAGTTGTCGCGGTTTGATCTTTAAAGAAAGGAACACCTTCACTTTTTTCTAAAACCTGCCCTAAATCTTGCCCTGCGTCATTGGCTGCACCAATATCTAGCTGCTGAAGATAGTTCCGATACTTACCTAATCCAAAAATTGCCCCACCTTCGTTGTAACCCATGTCTTCCATGTCATTCTGGATTTTCATGTACATGGTAGGCTTAGGGACGCCGTTTGCATCTAGTAACTCAACATCTACATACGCCCCAGCAACGGCAATGTTAGGTACATTCGTTCCGATTGCCCCGCCAGCAGCAGCCAATAACTTCTGGTTGATGTTGGTACGTAAAGCTCGAGAATATTGCAAGAAATGATCTTGAATAAAATCTTGATGAGAGACATTCCCTTCAATGACTTGCCGCATGTACTCATTTTCAATGGTTGCTTTCGCTTCTACGTATAAGGTGGGCGCGGTAGAAACAATACCTCGTTGCCATTCCGGGCCTTTTGAGCAGTCAGAAGCCGCAGGATCGTCAGTTACTACCCCATCGCTGATGCGTGGGAAGTACTTTAAGGTAACCCCTCGGTATTCGCCGTCTTGCGATTGATCTTGATAAGATCGATTAAGCTCTAAGGTGTTAAGGCTAGAAGAAAGATATTCTAAATAGCCGATTTTTTTACGTCGGGCAGCCCCTGTGGCTGTTGTAGGGATATACCCATTAATGTCTCCCTGCATCTCTTGTAGGCGAGCTGCAATAGCAGGAGTGGTAATAAGTGCCATGAAATTTTAATGATTGCGAAAAGATGTTATGCAGACAGTTGTATGTTTTTCCGCTTTCTCTTTTCTAGTTGTTCTTTTTGTAGGCTATTTAAGCCTGACATGTCCACGGCTGGCGGTGGATTTTTGCCGTTGGGAATAATGGTCTTAGGATCGCTTTTCTTGGTAAAATCCTTGAAAGCCTCCTGTGCCCAATCATCAAAATTGACAGCTTGTCCCGCCTTGTGAAACTTCAGTTCGGGATTTTCTTTATCCCGCAGCTCCAGAGCTTTAGCCTCTGAATTGTAGATGAGGTTGGCGACTTGTTGAGCCTGCTCGAATTTCTTATCAATAATCATTGACTTGAATTCGTCATTGTCATACGCATCCGCCCAGGTGAGAAGCATCGCGTGCTCCCCAAATTTATCTTTGGTTTTTGAGAGAATATTCTCCCGGTCTTTCTCTTCTAATTTTTGCTGAAACTCGACTTCTTTCTCTTGAAGGGTCTTGGCAAACTCTTTATTCTTGTCTAGAATATCTTCGTGCTTGGCGATTAACTCATCATATTTCGCTTTCAACGCCTCATCGTCTCCACCCTTGGCTAACTGTTTATCAATTTCTAGCTTCCGGTCATCCATGAATTTTTCAAATTCACGCTGGCGGTCACTGGCATTGTCCAGCTTTTCTATTTTAGCTACTTGCTCTTCACTCAAATAGGTTTTCGCCAGTCTGAGTTGCGAGCTTTCGAAGTTGTCAAGAATATTTTTCTTGTGGATTTTGTGGAAATGATCTTTGAAATGCTTATGCAATTCAGGGTGTTCTTTCGCCCCGCTTAGTGAAATCGTATTGCCAATAAGCGTATTCGCATTATCTTCGCTTCCCTCAACATCTAACGCAGTAATTGCTCCAGAGCCCGCTAAGGTTTTGAGTTCATCGTTATTTAAGCTATTGGCAATGCCTGCCAGAAATCCAGATAATTTCATATAGTGTTATTTACCGCAACCTTCACAAGGTGCTTCTGATGTCTTTGCTTTAGCCCCAGCAAACTGAGAGCCTTCAGGAAAGGTAAGTTCTGACTCGGGTCTCCGAATGATTTGCCGGATCTGATATTCCGTCAACCGTCGCCACGCTTTGTTGGCGTAGCACAAGTGGAATACTTGCCCACCTTTAGCTTCTTGTACCACATCGTAATTGACGGGCTTTTCTAACTGAATAGTTTTCCCAAACACTGTTTTTAGAACAACAAATTCTTTTTGCTCACCTTCTTCATTGGCTGGCGGTGGAGCTTCTACTGAAGCTACTTCTTCGGGAGCTCCTTGGGTTGGCTCACCTTCAATGTCTTGGTTAAAGGTTTCTGCCTGAGATGCTTCGTAAGCCTTCATTTCAGCCACTAACTCGGCTTTCTTTTTACTTTTATCGGCTTCAAAGCCCATCACGGCTTTATATTCATCTAAAAACGCTTTTGAGAAATTTGCCATCGTTAGCGGGTCTAAATTTTTGATTTCTACTAATTTGATGGGATTTTTTTAGAAGTGAGGCAATGTTCGTATATTAACCGTATGATTATCATATGAAAACAATATGACAAAATGGAAGAACGAATTAATGTGGACAAATCAAAGGCAGTAAATCTGCCTACCCAGATCATACCAGAGTCAAGAAGTTGGATGGAGTGCGTAAAGGATAAAACCCGGATTAGCTATAACCAACTGGTTAATGATGGGCTTCGGTTGCTGAGAAAGCAGTATGAACGGGAGGATGTCTGTGAGTGTTAATCAACTCATTGATTTCATCACCAAATCAGGTTCTAGCGAAAATTCAAAATCATAGTGATTAGATGATTCTTCACCTTGTGCTAATTCATAGATAACACCGAGTTGACGGATAAAAATTCCAGTGATGATTCTGGGTAATTGCTCAACATCGGTTGATAAATATACTCTATCACCCAAGCTATATTTTGTTTCTATTTTCGTACTGCTACTTTTTTCTCAAATGCTTCAATATATCGTTTAGGAACCGCGTTATCTAATACCGGAATATATTGATGTCTACATCCGTAACCTCCTCGCTTGACGAAGATTGTATTACTATTCGTTCCTGTTGCTTTGCCATTCCAGCTCCTAGAAGTCGATTTTTCTATCTCACTGCGGTGCCAATACTTGTTTGCCCGTCTACGGCAATAGTCTCGGGTCGTGCTTCGGATTCCACCGCTATACAAAAACCAATCTAGTTTTAAGTCTTTCGTAACCGCTTGGGTATAGTTGGCATTAAACTGATTTAGTGCATCGGCGGTAATTTGCTTGCTGTACCGCTCAAGCACTCCTAACCTGCTTTCATTGCCCTGAATCTGTATTCGTAATGACTCTACTAGTTCATCAAAAAACCCACCGCTCGTTACATTTTGTTGCAATAACTGATAAATAGGCTTACTCACGCCCTGGCTAATGCCTGATGATAGTAATGAGTTTTGGGTAAGCCGAATACTATCTTCTACAATAAACTGATACAGCGGCTTATTTACATCAAATGAGATTAACCCTAACAGGTATAGATCCGCTAACTTTTTGATGCTGGCAAAGCTTGCTAGAAATTGTGCTGTTCTGGCTTGATACGTATCCGTAAGAATAGCTTTCTCTAATTCTTGCTGAGAGCGCAATAGCTTAGAAAGATTGGCTTTTGTTGTCTTGATACGCCCATCACTAGTAATATTCAAATCTTTGATAATAGCAATTACCCTTCGGTACAAATGAGTATTCGATTGCTTGATACCCGAAAGAAACCGTTCGCTGGCTTGCTTACTAAGCTGATCAAACTGCTGAAAAAACTCGTTAGCCGACATCTACGGGTAATGTGGTTGGCGTTAATTCCGTTATCATCCCCTGAGCTTTCTCTAATAGCTTTACTTGCTTTTCTTGATAAGTAAGTGAAAGAAACTCCAGATTTTCTTCCAATAACTCATAGACAAACCGCTCAATGTAGCGGTGGATAACTACATCTTCTTTTCGGATTAAGTTTAGCTGAAGTTCTAGGGCAATATCCTCACTTGACATATCGTAGAGCGGATCAAGCTGGATAATCGTGAGCAACCGTGCCTGTTCACTAGTCTGGGTATTAAACCGCCGCTTGGTAATATCCATCTCAAGCTTTTTCTTGTAGGGCGTAGAGAGGTTGTTTGAGTTATTTAGCTCTTCGGTTAAATAATCAATAGTTAGTACGTTAAAGCTGGTAGGTGCGGTAATGACTGGTTGGTATTCGTCCCGCTGCACTTCGGTAAGTAACTGATGATACCGATAGTCATTAATAAAACGGATCATCTTTGGTAAGCAGCGTTTAAATACGTGGTCTGATACTTGGGTAAGGAGAGCATTTAACTCAGAGCGGTCTAATGCTGATTTTACTCCTGACTCTCCGCCTCGGTACTCGGAAAGAAACTCCATATTCACCGCTCGAAACCCTTTGTATTCTTCTTTCTCAATCTGCCTTGCCATAAACTCAGCCGTAGCAATATCGCGTTCTATGAAGCCAGCGGGAGGCATTGGTATGTTGGTCTCGGGATTCAGCGCATTGATTTGCACCTTCTTTTTCTTGTATGGACTATTAGCATCTTTACCACTGATTCGTCTTGGCCTGTCTTCTAAGCTTGGTTGAGGGCAATCATCACAGTCGTCATCAAAACCTGGGTTTTGCAATCCTGCTACGAAGTCATCATCTTCCGTATCTACTTCCCACTCTTGCGGATACATTTTAGTAATCTCTACTGCATCCAAATCACTGGTTTTAGTTACTACTCGGTTCCAGTGGGGTAATACTCCTGAGACAAAGCTTTCGTAGTAATATGGCTCTTTCTCGCCCGTTAGAATACCTCCTAACTGAAAAGCCGGAGGTTCATTACTGAAGTGCAAAAACTCGTTGGTATCCCCTTTACTATTGGCATGAATGACTCGTTCATCGTCAATAGCAATATAGTACTGATCTTTGTTTTTTTGATACGTTAGGATGTAGTACGCTTCAGGTTGATAGGCAAGCACTCCGCTACTAGGAATGATATAAAACGTAGGCTGAAACAACTCTTGATCAGTAATTTCATAGCTAATTGGCTCTACATACAGTACGGCATTAGGATCATAGAGCATTCTTTTAATGAGTACTGTCCGAAGGAAGGTGTTTAAATTGTAATAGTAGGGTAAGCCATCTTCTAAGTATCGCTCTAAGCCTTCTCGTTCATTAATATCGTTTCTTGGAAACGCTGGAAACTGAATATCATGCAGCTTATTATCTAAAGATCGGTGAACAACCGTTTCAACTTTCTTCGCACTAGCATAGGTCACGGGTTGCCAGCTTTCCAAGCGGTACTGCTTAATGGTAGGTGGTTCATTAGGGCGAACTTTATCTAATAAAGCCGATGGATTCGCCTTGCAAAAGTGAACCGCTAATTCACTAGCATGCTGAGTAGCTACCTGATAAAAATCATGGTAGGCTTTATCAGACCTACTTTGATGGTGCCCAATGACTTCCGCTAATTTTTCCTCTAATCCTTCCATCTAACAGAGCGTTTCGTTACTGGCATACGCCAAATCTTCTAAGGTTATTTGCCCGCAGGCGAATGGGTAGCCATATTTACTACCTCCCCCTTCAGGCCAAGCCACCTCGTAGGAAGCATTATCTTTTCGGTAAGCAATACCATCAATGAATAGTATTTCGTGAGAACACATCGCATTGAATGCCTCATGCGCTTTATCGTCAAACCATTGGGTGGCAACGTTGACTGTTTTTCGCATAACTGACCGGGTGCGCTGATACACTCCACTGGTGTCCTCATATCCATTACTCTGCTCGCCGGGAGTTGGTTGATGTAGTATCAAGTTCAGGTAGTGAGCGTGCTCAAACTCGGTAGCTAAATTGTAGTACGTGGAATACGCATAGGCATTTGAGCGGTAGCGAACCGGAACAATTGTGCTGCAATTCAGCATACTTTCCGTGATAATCTGAATAGGATTTGAGATATAGCGAACATCGGCTCGATCGTTTTTGATTATCAAAAAATACCCAACACCTTTATAGTCAAAACTGGGAAAAGTGTTATTGTGGGTATACAGATGAATGCCAGCATCTACATCATTCGGATCAACAATGGGCGCACGCTGAAGTGGGGCAATGTTTTGAGCAAGAATGTTAAATTTTTCATCAACCACAGTGAGTTCATAATCCTGAAAATCATTCGCTAACGGTTGAGGAAAGTTTGTATAGAAGCCAAAAAGCTTGTCTTGTACAAATACGGGTTGATATTGGTGTGCTGCATTCATTAGAGTTGATTGTTATTAGCATTCACACTAAAAAAAACTTCTGGTTTTTGCACAAACACTGAGTTGCCATTCTCAGGGACATTAATACCTTGTGAGGTAGGGTTTTGATCTTGCAGCGACAATGAAACCGATTGACTTACTCCGGATGAGTTGATAAAATCAATGGTAATATTCCTGGTTTCACCTGCCGCCAAGCTAATCGTTGTAGGATTGTTGTAAAAATTACCACTAATGCTTGCCCTGAATTGCAAAGAAGCACTCTTAAGTAGCGGATTAGATAGCGTTAAAAGCGCATCATTGGTGGATGATCCATTATTACGCAACGTGAATGTAATGCTGCCTGACTGAGAGATTTGAGATAAATTAATGCCACGCCAATTCGATAATACTAAGTTGTCGCCAATCACCTCAAAAGGAGTGCCAATCGCGCAGGAAGTAAAATCACTTCTACGGGCATTGAGTTGGTATCTCCCTGCTGGGAGATTATCTGCACTGAATTCTGGTAATGCCTGCCAATTACTTGCTGACTGCGAATTACCATTGATTACTACGATTTGCCATTCAGTAGTAAATACACCGTTAGGATAGCTGGCTGTTGCTACGATGTTGCCGCCTAGTTGAATTAAATCTACACTGATCCCGCAAATTTTAGTAACGGTAAGCGCGTAGGTTGCCTGGCATAATGGATTAGATTGCTTTCTAGCTTCAATAGTGTAATTACCAGCATTTAGTTCAGCGAATAACCGAACAATTTCCTGCCAGTCAAACCCTGTAATAGGATCACCGTTATCGCCGATAATCCGCATATCTACATCAAAAGACTCACCTGAAAACTGCGCGTATGCCCGTACTTGGGCTGGCTCTATGGAGTAATCGGTCTGTACAACAATGCTTAAACCGCAAACGCCATCATCAATAGCAAGTTCGTCCGAAGGAATCCCGCCTACCTGCAAATCATTTAATGTCACCCCTTCAAGCTTGCGCCAGCGGATAAAGTTGTTTTTATTAATTTCTTTGGATATGGAAGGCATGGTTATACGCTCTTAGCCAATAATTCATACATGGTTCCATTTAACTGAAACCTTACCACTCTATTAGGAGTAGTGGAGCCAGAAATAGTTCTTACTTGCCCAATTTGAAATGTATTAAATCCACCCAATCCATCTGGCTCTGAAGTGGTGATTCCGCCATCAACAGCTATAAATCCAGACAACTGCCGAATCAAACTATCCCCCACTCCATCACCTCCACTTTCAAACACTGGAATACGTCCTGAAGTACCCGAAACACCACCGCCACCAGAAGGTGTGGGCATGTATTTCACGACTCCACTATTATCTACTCCAATGTAACGGTCTACCCCAGCACCTTGAAGATAATCTAATTCTAGGTTGTAGCCGGACTGCATTCGGATGCCACGGGTAATAAGTGTCCCCGTTAGTGTTCCGCCCGATAAATTAAGCCACCTGCCATCTAAATCTACAGTAAGGTCGTCTAAGCTGATTCGGCTAATGGTTAATATGCCGTTGGCATTGTTAAATTGTATGTCTGAGGTATAGTTGTTCCCATCGCCAGCACTGCCTGACTGAATAGGCTCTAAGGTGACTAATCCCGAAGGGTTTAGCACCATCATTCTTGGGCTAGGAATAGACTGCTGCCAAATAATGCGATTTGAGCGAATTTCAAAATCATTGTTGCCACCCACTAAGAACGTGGTGCCATCAGCTTTGAGATAAGTGAAATTTTGATCAGCCGACAATATTTCTTCTGCATAGCCATTTTCAATAACCCCATTTAACCCAAGCCGTAATGACCCCAGAATATTCAGGGATTCGCTAACAACACCACCATTGTCCAGTACTACTGTGCCATCAAACGTACCTCCTGTTTTAGGCACTACCTCAGAAAGCAACGCTAATCCATTGAGTGGAACACTAGGGGTAAAACTACCGTCGCTAAGCTGACCGCGTAGCCCTTTGGTGGATTCTGTCCAATCAAACGTACTTAGTTTTACGTCAACACCTCCCCCGCCGCCACCAATGATATTGATTGTTCGATTCTGTGCATCAATAGAAAAGCCTGCGCCAAGCGTCATAGAGGCTAACACTCCTTGCCCAGAATCTACAATCATTCGAGAAGCGGTAGAGGATAGCGGTAAGCTTACAATTTCTTGAGCGATTAAGCGATCAACAGATAACGTGCTGTTGAGAATCATCGGTTCAGCAGAGACATTATCTACTTTGAGCACACTATCTAACCCTTGATTGGCTTTTAGAAATGATATTCCGCCAACGTTTTCCCAAAAGTTGATAACAATATTATTGTAATCAATTGAGGGAGTATTGGGAGCTTCGTAGAATACTAAATCATCACCATCAAAAAAGTAATCATCCTCAAAGGATAGTGCCCTAGATCCAATTATGCACAGAATAGGAGCTACAGGAGTATAGGGTAGCGTAAAACGACTCGTAACACCATCTCCTTTGAAATACGCTGTCCTGGGGGATATAGGATCGCTAGAACCGCCACCTCCGCCACCTCCGCTATTATCAATAATCGTTTGCAGCGTAAGCCCACTGATGCGCTTATTACGATTTTGGCGTAATGGCTCATCTAGGTCAATAATAGGAAAGAAGTAGCGAGGCTCTAGCGTCTCTACTTCTGGCATTAAGGAAATGGGAGCTTTCTCGTCCGACATTCCGCTATTTCAATCAAGTGATACTGAGGGATGGGTGCTAGTAACGGGATGGCTACTAACCAAGTCGCTAACCTGGGGCGGTCAACAACACTACAAGTATACTAAATTCTGAAATAAGAAAAAACCAAGCTGGTTTATATAAATATATAAAGAACTTTTAACGTTATTTTTATTTATCCGTATAGGGTAGTAGTATTGCTCATTTCTAACCAAACTATCACAACCATGAAAGTCGTCTTTTTATTTTTAGTTATTGCTTTTCCCACTTTGGTTTATAGCCAATATGATGAATTTAAGGTGAGGAGAGGCACCGCTAACCATTTAGATATTATTGTTTCACCAGGATTTAAATCAATAACGCTTAGCGGTGGTCATCCAACAATAGCTCGAAAAGGCTTTGGAGACTTTGTGATAAAGTTAAAAAGTGGAGATAAGTTGAGGTTTAAAAGTAAGCAAGGTGATCAAGTATCTTTGATTGGCGGATCTTATTTTTTGCATCACATTTCATTTGAAATGAATGAGGCGCAATTTATTAAGCTTAGAAACGGTAAGATAGATTACATGTATTATAGTGTTTTTGGTGATATTGATTTTTCCAAAAAAAAGGCGAAAAAGTTTAAAGATTACTTAGAATCTCGAGTTTATATATCACTTGATGCTACTCCAAACTAATCACCCTTCCGTCTTCCGTCGTAATAAACGCACCACCTAACTGCTCCCAAAGAATACCAAACTCTTGTACATCAATTTGACGAACAGTTGCTTTCTTGAGCAGCTTAAAGTTTGCAGTGCGTTTCACAAAATTGTACGCAATATCAACCACCCAACCCCCTAACGTTTCGCCTTGGCCATTATCAAATGAGATGTAGCCGTAGTTCTTGGATTCATTAGGTGAGGGTAACGCCCCTTCATGCGCTTGCTGGATAAAGTTCTTCTCAGCAAACGATAGCTTTCGCTCAAAGTATAGATAGTCCGGTTGGAACACTCTGCTTCCGGAGTACATTGTGCCTTGCCTTTCAAAGCCATTCTGTGTCCGCTGTAACGCCTGTTCATCTCCTAACCTGCCAGGAGCATTCGCTTGAAACTGGGTGATGGCTTTGCCATTCAATAACGTTTTCTGATTACGGATAATATCCTGCTCATCATTGTAGTAGAGTAGCGAGTTCCAGTACACACCCCAATTGAGTAATAATTGCTTCGGACTCCACCGAAGGTTGTACATGGTTTCGGGTGAAAAGATATTTTGACTAGGTAAAAAATAGTCTTCTTTTTCTGCTTGGTTGCCAATGGTTTGAATCAAAAAGATATTATCGTCGTAGCGAAAAGACTCACTTTTCGTTTCTTCAAAAGACTCTCGCCGGGTTCGTTCTATCAGGTAGGCGCTGGCTATCCACGGGCATAGTAGTTTCTTTTCATTTTTGACATTGTGAAAGGGAAACAAATATTCATGCTGAGTATGAATATCATCAATAGAGTTTGTTTGATTTTCATCTTTGGCGTAATTCTCAAAGCCTATCTCAAGTTTATTGAATAATAGATCGTCTGCCGTTTCTTCCCGCCAATTAGTTACTGTTGGAAAGTGCAGTAACAATTCATCTCGGTAAAAGTATTCAAAGTTTTCAATGCGTATCTTAGACTCCCTTTGCTCATTCTTTTCTAACCCATACCCAATAGGATGCAGGCAGTTAATCGCTTCAAAAGCTTCACTGAATGAAAACTGTGGGCTATTATCTTCTTCAAATCCTCGGAGTGTTTTGCCAGTACAGATATGCAGGTTGTGAAACGGAGATTGATTCAAGAAATCAGACGAAAGAATATCTGGGGTATCCGTAATAATTTCCAGGTTTCGCTGAATAACATTGGGGATAGCGTAGGTATCAAGTGTGCTGGAGTCTTGTTGGGAGTTCTCGGATATTTCTAGGAAAGAGTTTTCAGGATTAAATGACAATTGAACTGGTATAGCTTCTTCAAAGTTGGTTCCATCAAATCGTATTCTAATAATTAAAGCATTGTTACGACCTATTGTAATCGTTGCATTGTAGGTAACCAGATATTCAGTGTTTACCCCTGGGGTTGGGAACGATTCAATAGGGCTCACCGTGGAATTTAAGGTATCTGCATTTCGCTGTTCTAATTCAACAAAGATAGTATTTCCTAGCCCTCCCTGCGCCAAACTAGGAGGGTCTTTGATGCCAAATAGCAGCTTTAAATTCAGGGTTAACACCCTATCTTTTTCCAGTCCTGCATAGAATATCTGTGGTGAAGTTGAAACATTGTTTAGCTCTGGCCCAGGTGATGGAATGGTTGTTCCTTGAATTTCTTGGAGTGTGGGATTGAAAGGAATAATGTAGGTGTTCTTTACATCTAAAAAACGTAAATCAGCATACGGCTGATGCGTCAAATATTCTTCATTGATTTCAAACCGCGACTGTGCGAATATTTCTTTCGAGTGAAACAGAATCTCTTGAGGCACTATTTCATCTAGCGCAACTCCTTCAATACTCTCAGTTTGGCTTATATCTACCGTGGTATTCAAACGATCTCTGAACTTAGTCAGCAAATCCTGCCTAGATACGGAAACCGCTAGAAAGTCAGCGTCTAGGTTTCTGGTTTTCATATTGAGTAGACTCATATCTACCAATTCCCATTCCGAAGTCGGTGTTTCCCGAAATTCAATGGTGAGGGTTATCTTAGCATTAGTGCCCTGTTCTTGATACGCTGTTTCAATAAAATCCTTTCCTTCACCTTTGAATTCTAAAGGAATATCCCGCTCTGTATAGCTGAAGAATACTCCATGGGTGTTCAAGTCTCGTTTGAAGTGCGAGACAATATCGGTGAAGCGTTTAGGCTCTTCACAGACTAATGACTGGGGTATACCGTCGCGGTTGGTGTATGATAAGGTGAATCGATACATTACATTCGGAATTCGTTGGCATCTTTTTGTCGTAAGCTCGCTTTTTCTTTGATACCCACACTAAATCCGTGATAATCCATATTGAAAATGGTAGTAGGATTATCTTTTAGTTTTCGCGCTAGTAGGTCAGCTAGCTTTTCTTCATCAAAAGCTTTACTCGCCACTGAACCACCCGCTCTCAGATACTCTTGAGCCATCACAGCAGGCGATCGCAATGATTCTAACTGTTTAGCAATCCTAGCAGTGCGTTCCTCTGGGTTCTGCAAAAAGCTTTCTATTAACTCAGCAGGCATGGTAGATTTTTCTAGCAACTCGTAGGCTTTGAAGTACTTTTTATTGTGTTCTCTAGGCACTACTCTCTCCCCTGGGGTGAGCATGGCATGCACTACATCGTCGTTAACGTTCGGGCCAGGTACTGAGGATACCCCTTTCTTGTAACGAGGAATGGGTTGGGCAACAATAGCGGCAGTTTGGGTAGCTCCGGCTACCCCTGCGGCAGCAGCTAAAACAGCATTAAGTGGTGGCGGCGCAGAGCTTAAGGCTCTACTAACAGCAATTGCAGTATTGATAATTGAATTAAATACGCCAGCGGCTTTGTCTACTACAGCTTGCCTTCTTAAGATAGCTCTTCGTTTAGCATCAGTTTCAGCGAGAACGCGCTCTTCAGCCTGAGCGTTGCCGCGAACTAAATCTAACCGCTTTTCTTCAAATTCTTCTAACTCTTGCAGTCTGCGATCAGAAAGCCCAGCATTAAAGTCGGCAATGGATTGGGTAATAGAGATAGTAGCGGAAGCTATTTCTTCTGCTACACGGATACGTAATTGTCTTTCTTCTTCTATCTGCTGCTTAGCTGCTTCCGTTTCTTTATTTAATCGGTCTTGCTTTATTTTGAATAATTCATCAGCCTGTTCTCTAGCTTCATTGACGTTTAGCAGTTCTACTTCATCTAGCCCCAATGTTCGGATTTCTTCCTTGGTTTGCTCAAGATCTTCTAATAATTTATCTAAAACCCTTGGATCACCAATTTTCTCAATACTATTTCTTGCCCGAATAGCAGATAGCTCGGTTTCATCTAATTTCTTTTGCAGCTTTTCTAGTTCAGTTTGAGTAAGCGCGGTGCTAAAGTCTCGGTTAGCATCAATCAAACTACGATACTGAGTGACTAGGTTTCGCTGAGCTTCGGTAAGCTGTTCGGTAGGTTCGGGGCCAATCGAATCCTCTTGCCCTAATGCAAAAGTTTTAAGCTGTTCAATTAACTCGCTGTAGGTGCCTTTCATGATATCTAACGCCTTGTTAGTGTCAGAAAGTTGAGCTACATAATTCTGCCCTGCCTGATATTCAATGCCAGCATCAATGAGTCGTTGCAAATTTTCGCGCTCTTGTTGTAGATCTGCTATACGCTGGCCAGCTTCAGCAATAGCATTCACTACTTCATCTTGTGATAAACTATCGGAAAGAGATGCGGCGAAATCTTCAGCTCGCGACTCAGCTCCTTTAAATACATCAATAATAGCATTTGTCCAGCGAAGAAGGTTGGCTCCAGTGTCCGCTAGAAATGTGCTAATCGCTGTACCTAACCCTTTAAATTGATTAGAAAACCGAACTAACTCTTCATTCAGCTTAGTTTGCGCCTCTAATTGCGCCTCCGACTGTTCAGTATACGCTTTCTGTTCTGAGCTAACATCTTCTAACGCTCCATCAATATCTTGTAAGGTTGTGAGGAATTGTAAGCCAGTTTTTTCACCTGCCTCACCAAAAATATCGGCAATTGCGGTGCCCACTTTTTGGGATTGAGGAGGCAGGGTATCTAGCTGGCGACTAATGTCAATAATAATATCTTTTATACTAGTTGCTCCAGACTCTAAATCTTTTTGTATCTGACGTGAATCTAACCCAATACCTTCTAATGCATCAGCAGTGGCTTTAGGAAGTTCGCGCAAGCGAATCGTCGCTTCTTCAATAACAGCCGCTCCATAGTCATTAAAAGTACCCGCCCTGGCAGCTAATACCTGCAAATCCACAAATTCTTTCAATGAGAAGTTGGCTTCTTTGTAAAGAGCTGGATATTCTTGCAGTATACTCAAATATTCTCCCGCAGCGTCTGCCCCCTCTGTAAAACCTCTAGCTACTTCATCAAATGCCTCCTGTTGTGATATTTGAAACTGTTTTGAATTAGCATTAACAGCAATCAGTATTTCGTTAAAATCAGCTCCAAACGTATCGGCTAATGCTTTAATTTGCGCTGTTAGTCTGTCTAGATCTGCTCCCGACGTTCCAGTAAGCTGAGCAACTTCCTTTCGGAATTTTTGGGTTTCAGCCACAAGTCTTGCCATCTGCTCAACCCCCTCTTTGAATGTAATAGCCAGACCTAAGCCTCCCAGCAGTTTACCCATCCCAGCAAATGAAGTGTTGAGCTTAGTGGATTGAGAGATCGATTCACCGATAGATTTATTCAAATCACCAACCGCACCCTCGGAGCTTTCGGCTGATTTTTCTATATCTTTGAAATCACTCTTTACCTGCCGAATAGCAGATTTATCGATTTGATAGCGAACAGGAATGTCGACAGCCACGGCGTAAGAAATGAGGTGAGAAAGAAAGGTGAGCTAGATACGCTCCAAGCCGTGGTACAGCCGTCTAAAGACAGTGAAAGATAGTAAAATTAGGTGGAAAGAGAAAAAAGTAAAAAGTGAGGGGTTGGTGCGGTATCTTCCAGTGGACTAAGTCAGACACACCTCCCAAACCAGTTACTCGGTATTTCCAGGTACTCGGAACCTCACATTAAATCGAAACAGTGGCCTATCACTGTTTTTTGTCAAATCAACAAAGACACAACGATGCAAACTGCCTTCTTTAATCATTCTTGCCCAATATACTTTGGGTAAAGGTTGATCTGCACTGTTAGGCTCGTAATGACCTTTGAATGGATTCCAATAGAAGTTGATGTTTAAAGTCATTTTTCCAACGCCGCTATTTTCTTCTCTAAAAACAAGTGGTAGCCTAGCACCGACTGACTTAGTAAAAACCGATACTGATCCGGGTCAGAGTTTGATATTTTGTGATACCCAATATCACGTTTCTTTTCGTTTTCTATGATTTGAGTTTTGAACGATAAGTAGTCAGCAAGCTCTTTTTTTGCTCGCCTACTTGAAATAGGGTCTGCAAATCGCTCTCCGAGAAACTGCTCAGATTGAGCAAGTCGGAGACTGGCTTGCTTAAAAAAAAATCTTTGACTTTCTGCTTACGAAAGGCTTCAATCTTTTTTACGTTGTAGTCGTAATCGTAATCTTGTAAATCTTCCTCTTCAGTAAAGTATACTGCACTGCAAAAGTTGTACAACGTAGTAATATCTAGCCCAGTTCTGATCGCTTCCCGCAAAGCATAGTTAAGTACAGAGGCTTTAGATAGCTCTCCTCGTTCTAAGTGCTGCTCTAACTGCTCTAGGGTGGGCGCAATGTGCGTAAAGGAAAGTCGGTTATGAAACTCTGTAAAAAAAGCTTGCGTCTTGTAATACCGCTCTACGGGCATATCCAGTAAATTGCCAAATGTGTATAACCTCCCAAATCCAGGTAAGTCAAAAGCGAGCTCAATCAACTTCTTGTAATCTGGATGAAGAAGGGTGTGCGGCTTTTCGTAGTAGAAAGGATTTCTTAGACGAAGTTTCATTTATCTTGATGAATTGCTGTTGTTATTTTGCCCCAAAAATGGGTAAACGTTCTAAGAAAAACAGTTGGAATATTTAGTATGCCTTGACTGCCTTGCCGCCCTTCCCATTGCAGTATATGTCCACGTCTTTTTAATCGAATCGCTATAAAAATCTCAAACTGATCGTTAACCAGTTTTTTGCCAGTCCATAATTTATCGTCAATATTTGAGTTCATTCTGTATTTTGTGAATATTTATTTGCAATAGTTCCCACACTTTTTCTTCATACGTTAGTTCGAGCTCAGTACGCTTAGTGCCTATTGAAATAATGCCAACATCTAATTTTAAATACTCTACTCTTTTTAAAAACCTTGGGGTTAGTAATAGATCTCCCTCATCACTAAACTTAGCATGAATCAACGGAATCTCTAACGTTTTGCGAGGTTGGCTGGATTGTCTATTTTGATTTTTTAGCTCATCAACTTTTTCATTTAAATTTCCTTGATAACATTTGCATACCTCCAAATCACGCTCCCGCCAAGCAATCTCTTGTTTGTATTGATAAGCATCACTTCTGGTTTTTTGACGGGCATAGAATAACTGATATTTCAAAGCGTGTTCTCGGTAAGCCCAAATACCTAGCGCAACTATTAATGATATTGTGAGTATTGTGGTTAATGTCATTTCAATCTTTTAAATGAATCAATACCATAAAAACTATTCAACGTCAACAACTGTAATGTTATCGGTTTATCAGCATGAAGTATGGTGTTGCAAAGAACTTTACCACAATCATCAACTATTTCCCAAAGATTAGTATGAGTTAGCCCTATGTATGATTTTCTAACTGTACACCTTCTTTCTCTATATAAAAACTCATCACCGTCTACTAAAAAATTGACACCTTTTACTCTAAATTTAGCTTTTAGCTCATCATTGACAATAAATAGCCAACGTATCTTACTGTAAAACCTACATTGCCCAAATTTGTGCCAACCATCAGTATACACTTGAACACCCATCACCCTAACTCAATTCTCTGAGGCATAAATCGCGTTACCAGGTAATTGAATCCAGCCAAACTAATGCAATACACTGGCCAATACCAGATCGAAGCGTGTACCCCCGAAAAAAAGCCTACTGTACCCCAAATGCTTGGCATACAGATTACGCAGGTAATAAATGGCTTTGCCCAGTAGCTACCAAAAGTGTTTTTCAGGCTTGCCCGAAGAAAATAGAGTAATTGCCCTTCAGCACTAATAGCATTTAAGCCGAATATGAATAGGCTGTTGGCTAAGAATGAAAGTAGTAAACTATCCATCTTGATATTGTTTTTCTAAACGATCACCTACTAAAACAGCAAACAGCAACAACCCTAATTTCAAGTCAAACAGTATTCCTATGCCGATTAAGCCTTCATAAAACAAAAGGATACCACCAACCAAAAGTAAACTACGCTGCATGGCGTTGGTATTTTCGCGGGTTTTTCACAAAGTCAGGAAAGGCAGCATTCATGATATATCTTGATATATCAAAAAAGTGCCTCCCCTCAATACTAGTCTTAATTAAATTGCCATGCTCATCTACCCGCGCATTTTCCATGTCCTCAATCAAATGTGTGCAACTTGGGTCAATCTCAATAGTAGCATGAGTTAGAATGCTATTGCAAAGAGGTCTATCCTCCGAATGAGGTAAATTCCTATTGCGAACTTTAATGTGATCGTTACGCACTCGCAGCTTACTTTTGATGATTTGCCAATCACTACGGTTACTGTTGGTGGTACGTTTACTACCCGTTGCATCTCCGGTAATGATAGGGTTAATGATACGAGCTCCGTATTGGGAGTAAAGATGATTACATAAAGCCTCTGTTCCGCTATCACGAAGCTGATGCTCTTTTTGAAATTGTAATGTAAATAGATTAGGTCGTTGAGCAAACACATTCGTTACAGGGTCAACATTAAAATCGAATCCAGACCATTGCGGTAAATGGGGATTGTACACTAACCTCTTTTTTGATACATGCTTTGCTCTATCAAACATATAGAAGTATGGCCTATCGTTCGCATTTACCCGTCTAGCCAAGTATTCCTGGTCAAAAGTGAGTGGGTCTAGCTGATTCTTTGCCTCATCAATTTCTCTAGAATCAATAAGTGGATTGTCGTAACTGGTATAATGGTGATAAGACCAATTTTCCAATTCTTTCGCTTGGTCACAGATTTGAGCGAAATAGTTGTAATTACCTTTTGGAGTTGATAAGAACCAAGCGTCTCCTTTATAATCCGTTAGTGTTGCCCGAATCGTTTCTTGCCAAGCCTGTTTATTCTTTTTGGCTTTAGCAAACTCATCCATGATTGCCCGGTGATACTTGCGACCCCTTCCTGAGTCGGGATCTTCCATACTCCAAAATTCAATCTTACCACCTCCATGAAAATACATCACCCGAGTATTTTCATTTTTTTCAGTAATAGCATCTTTAAAGGTTGATTTTAATTCTCGCCAAACATCCTGCAAGTCTTTGTAGATAGGAAACCAAATGCCTACATACATCTCTTGTAACGCAATCGCTGCTAATAACACAATCATAGAGCTTTTACCAAACCTACGACCGCACTCTACAGCATTAAAGCGTTTACGATTCTGAAGAATCTTCTTTTGGTTGATATGTGGACGGGGTAATAAGATCAGTTATTTCTTTATCAAATGAAACATGATGCTCTGATTTCTGCTTATTGTCTTTTTCATAACCACCGTGATACTTGAGAAGCTTTTCCATTGCATCCAGCTTACTGTATCCTTTCACTTTCTTGGAATAGCCTTCAATATTGCCATAGCGATCTTTTATCTCTTCAGACTCTAGCTGCTGAATAGCAAAACGGTGATCGTCGGGCATTTTATGAATAGAAAGTAAACCACCATTTTCGTCGTAGATCTCTTTCTTATCAAATCGGACAATCTTGGTTAAACCTTCTAGTACTTCGGTGATGTCGGCAATGCGTTCACTTTTCTGTTTTTCTAACTCTGATTGAATGTATTGTTGGATAACAGGTTTTGACAAGTTTTCTGAAGCAATCTGTTGAGCAGAATTTTCACTATACCCCGCTCGAATTGCAGCCTGCGTAGCATTCAAATCTACCATGTATTCTTCACAAAACCGTTTCTGCTTATCCGTCATAACCTCAAAAAAAACAAAGGGGTATCTCACCACCCCTCTGTCAACTATTTCTACAAAAACAACCTAAATTATATTTTCTATGCTGCCTCATATGCCTCGACGGGCTGAATAATCTCACCCTTCCGGGTTAACAGTTCAGCATGGATATACTTCATGCTTTTGCCAGAGCTAATAAATAAGTCGCCACTATCTTCTAAATCAAGCTCTTTCGCTTCCAATACTGCTACACTGGCATTATCGGCGGCGGCTTGTGCTGAGTCAATCAGATTCTTGTTCATGAATAGCAACAAGTCTGACGGCTGGAATCCATCCATCATTGCTTTAACGGCTGCTACGCCTAGCATAATAACAGCGTCTTTGATTTCAATTAATTCTTTGGTTCCGTGTTCTCCGGCCATAATATCTCAAGTTTAGTGTTTACGATTGAGTGAAATCCAACCTCAAGAGCCTATCTTCTCGGCTGGGCTTCGGTTATTCAGTGGCTGGCATAACGCTAGGTAGGCAAAGTTCCTGTTGCTATACACTAGTCTTGACTCTACGTGAAGACCGCCGAGCATTCATGCAATTTCATATGCACGCGAAAATCAAGTTAAATTTGCGTGGTGCAGATGGGATTTGAACCCACGACCTCTGAGTGTTCCGTCTCGCGGTATCTCGGCCACCGTGGCTCGGTGCTCTACCAAGCCGAGCCAATACACCAGTAAATAATATTTACCTCGAATGTAGATGAAATCTTTGGGAAATGCAAGTTCATCTACTCAAGCAATTTCTCATGATCTCTAATAGAAATATCACACTGAGCAATTGCCGATGAGAATTTTGCCCGGATTTCATTGTACGTCTTTTCTGAGAATGGCGACTGATGATGCAAGCTGTCCAGCAGTTTTAATGTGAGGTAAAGATGTTCTTTCTCAGATTTTCGGTAAGCGATATGCTTAATTATCTCAAGTTTGTTCATAGTATTCATGTTTTTACTGATTCAGAAATGAAGGGTGTTAATCTCTTTCTTCATTGAATTAATTAACTGCCGTTGATTTATAGAAAGCCAGTAGAATTTATCAAGAAGCGTATCCCGCAAATCATGCTTGGTTTTATGTAGTAATGGTGCTTCTTTAACTTTCTCAACTTTTAAAGAATTTACATAGCGGGTATCTACGCTAACCACATAAAGCCCTGCATATATTGGTAATTCAATCTTATCTACTAAATAGTCAGGCACACAATAGTAGAACCGATTTGGGGCAAAGCGTTTTTTAAACCGCACTTGGCAACACTCAGCCCCATAAAAGTACTTTCCTTCATGTATACCACACTTTGAGACAGATTCGCTTCTCCAGCTTTGATACCAACCTGCTGGATTTTGAAGCTGAATATGCTTTTCCTGTTTCTTAAAATCAGCACGAAAATCTGACAATGATATTTTGATTTCAATCTCAATAGCGTAACCTGATTTAGTCAATCCAAAATAATCAGATTCCCAACCAAACACATAGCTATTGCATAGCTGGTAGTCATGCCTTAATTCAAGCAAAGGTTTTTGTATAGTAGATTCTGTAAACATTATTTCACAATTTACTCTTTCTTCTTCACCATCCTGACCAGGTCACGCATATTGATCTCAATAGCTCCTAGAGCTACCGCTTTCTTTCGCTTACTCATGCAAATATCAAAATGTTCTAAGGAAGTGCCGTAATCCTGAATCCACTTTCGTTGTACTCCAATCTTATCAGCCATTTCAAGTAACTCCGTTTGAGTATCAGCAATCATGTGGCACATAATCATTCCGCGGTATTTTGCTTTCATGTTATCTACGTATACAGCCATAGTATTTATTTTTCATTATTCTTTCAATCAATTACCCCATACTTCAACCGCAGCATATCCATCTCAATCTTGTGGATTAGCTCATCAATTCGATCGCGGTGTTCTCTAATCTTCCAATGCATGTTATCCTCTACGTCTTGCGCTTTACGGTGCCGAGCGAGTTCTTCTTTTAGTGGAATGCTTACAAACGGCGGCAATTCAAACTTTTTGCGATAATACTCTATTCTGGCAACAGATGAATTTGCTAGCTTGGCCATTTGCTTATGAGTGTATCCAAGCTCAGTGCGGATGTCTTCGTATTCAAAGGTGGTCATAATGCATCAATTTTATCGTATACTTCATCACCGTACTTGTCTACATGCTCTAATACCGCACTGAGCTCTTTCCGGATTCCGGCCACTAGCTTTACATGCTCATCTCGATATGTTTTAGCAACCCTGAGCGCAAAACTCATTCTTCCAGGGGATAACTTATCAGGTAGAGTAGATCGTAGCGTAGCGGGGCTTATTTTGACTTGCTTGTACTGCTGTTCTAAGTCTATCAGAATAGGCACTAGTGCTTCAATGTATTTAGCCGCCTGAATCGTTATGCGTTCATCGGTTTGATCCGCTAACTGATCGTTGGCGAATTGCATTGCCGCTTGTTGAAGTTGGTCGTTGGTCATCCCTTCAGTTCTTCAATGAGTTTTTCAATTTCTTCGTCGTAATACTCCCTAGCATCAACACCTGTATCAAAATGTTGGGCTTCTTCCCGAATTGCCTTTAGCTTATAAATTAAAACTTCAGCAATAAACACATACGTTTCTTTGGTACCATTTTCAGCAAACACTTTAGTATTATCAATATATTCCTTGATTTGTTCTTGGATGTTCATACAAAGCAGGTTTTAACAATGTGCTTTAGCATAGATGCTCTAAGTTTAAGAAAATACGCTGGATTATTCTTCACGGTCATGAACGTTAAATCCCAGTGCGGACTATGGGTTCCATCTGAAGTATAGCAACTATAGCGATCTCTATCATTTTCAATCTGAACATAGAGTGTTCCTACAGGGATCTCTTTGCCAAACCAATTGAATGGTTGTAATAGGACGTACACTTCAGGTGTGAAGCTTTCTGTTTCTAGCTTTTTTTTCATTTCTCTTTTGTTTTCATATACTCATGATAGGCCATAGCAAAGCCTGTAATATCTGCTGCGAGCTTCATTTCATCCCAGATAGCGCAATAGGGCAATTGCTCTGTCCAGGCTAATACTAACTCCTTGGCTGGATCTAGTTTTTCAATCGGCAAGTCAGCCCTGTATGCTTGGGCTTTTTTGTGAAATTCTTTACTGGTCATAGCTAAAATGGTAAAACTGGTAATTCAAAAACATGATAAACCAATTCGTTGTACTGAACAGTGCCAATATAGTGCGGAGTCGATGATTGAATTTCATCTCCAGTGTATGCCACCTGAACAATAACCTCAATCATCACCTTTTCATCTGAATCCACTAAGCACCAAAATACTAATTCGTCACCTTGCATCGCTGTGGTTAGTATTCTGTAACCAAATGGTAAATTTAGTTTTACTACGGCAGGTGTTGTTGGTAATTTGTATTTGTATACTGTTTTCATAACCCTAAATCCGTTTGCTGTCCTTCAAAATAATTAATCGCCTGGTCTACATGCTTTTCTAATTGCTTAGACTCAGAGAGTAGGCGTTGCTTATCTGAACTGTGGCGGATGCTGCCAGGGTGCTTGTAAAACGCGCGTTGCTTGTTTCGCATTTGTTTGACCAGGGAAAGGAATTCAGTGAGTGTCATGATTATTGATTTAGTTGATTTTCAATTTCGCGGTAGATACCCCCTCGTAGATCATAGTCAAAATGCACTGTGCCTAGATTTCCTACAAATCGAAAGCGTATTTTTTGGACGTGAATGCTGACAGTGTTATTGTCAAAATTCCGGTACACCACAAACCCATTATCGGTTTTATTGTAAAAGTTACTCGACCCAGCAATATCGTACAGCGTTGGCACCTCGTAGTTCAAGTTTCCTGATTTATCTTTGACCTTTTGAAGCTTTCTAGGGTGAGCAATTAAGAAAATATGAATATCGAGCAGCTTGGCAGTACGAGATAGTTTACTCATGAATTCTGAGATGTACTGCGTCTCCGTGTAGCCTTTCGGGATCTTGTGCTCGAGATAGTTGTAGGGGTCAATTAAAAACCCCTTAATGCCTTTCCTAGCCACCAACTCCTTGGCTTTTCCTAGCAACCCATCTACCGTTAAGTTTTTCTCGGTGGTATTCACAAAAAAGAAATGATCATTGATGTATGCTTTAGCGTCATATGCCTGCTGAACACTCATTCGGTTGGTGTAGCCTGTATAGAAATTGTCTTCAGTATACTTTTCCATCAACTTAATGATGTGTAAATAATACGGCTGATTCTCTGCGCTAAATACCCCAAACTTCCATTCATGTAGCTTGGAAAGCTTCACCATAATTTGATCTAAAAACTCACTTTTTCCTGAGTTGGGAATTCCTGAAATGGTCGTTAACTCTCCTGTTCTAAACGAAATGTGATAATCAAAAGCAGGGTAACCACACGTGTTGCCTTTTGGATAACCAAAATTATAAATCTGATCGAGTTCATCCTCCACATCCTGAACCCGCGTAATGTTCTCAATAGGAAACTCTAGCAAGCTATCAAAACATTCTCGCAACCGAGTTGCACCGTACTTGGTGAGCACTTCATTGGCATCTTTGCATCCGGTAGGGTACTGCAAAATAAAGCAACGTTCTTTCCCCAACCTTCGGGCTAATTCGTTTCTCAACTTAATACCTGGCTCATCGCTATCAGTGGCCAAGATGATTTTCTTTTTATCGCTAAAATAATCAATGCAATGGTCTAGGTATTCTAAATTCTGATTGCCTTTACTGGCACCATTAGGCACTGATACTACCGCGAATTTTTGCACCTCGTAAAAACTTAACGCATCAACCTCCCCCTCGCAGATAACCACCTCCTCTTTGCCTTCTAAGTTGTTGAGTCCATAGAAAATGAGTTTTGCCCCGTAAGCCATTTTGAAGTCTTTTTCCCGGCTACGGTATTTGATATTGATGAGCTTCTCGCCTTCGTAGTAGTTGAAGTTGATTGTTTTTTTTCGCTCGTCACCAAACTTCTCAATACTTTCAGTAAGCCCAAAATGTATGATCGTTGCTTTACCAATGCCTCGCCCTTTCAAGTATGCTAATGCAGCATCGCTAAGCTGAGTGTTGTTGTAGTTGGGTATTTTGTATTCTTTTTCAGGCTTGTGCTCATTGAGCCGTTTTAGACTGCCTGACCATCCGCAATGATGACAGTTCCAGAGTCCTTCGTCGTGATCCACTGAAAGCGATGTGTCACGCTTGTTTTTTCGCTCATGGCTACACTTAGGACACTTTACCTTCTCTTGCCCTGAGTTGCGCCGCGTGGTAATGTCGTAGTTAGCAAAGGTATTAGTTGTCATGCATGGCTGCCCATCGCTGGCTGTTTACTTGTGATTCTTCCATCTCTCTGCGTTTCTTCTCAAGTACGCGTTTTTCTTCTTCAGCAGAAGGTAAGTCTAATGGGTGTCCCAACGAAGCTAATAGCTCAGCTTGCTGTTTAAATCGGGCATAGCTGTAGTTGCCACGGTACATCTCTCCGTTGACATCTTGCTGAATTTTCCAGTGATAGCGTTTGATGGCCGCTTCCTCCCCCTGGTTTTCATACACATCCGGGAAAAGCCTCATCCAGGGTTTATTAATATCAATCACCTTTCGCTGATCACTCTCACCAGCTTGCTCTAAGTAATCTTGCCAGTGCTTGGCGACAAACAACGTTTCAGGCCGAATGTATTTTCGCTGATCGGTATCTTTCCACTCACCATGCTTACACCGAATCACTTTTTCAAAATCTTCCAGCGTCGCCCCCTGCTGATGTCTTGCCCAGATATTTTTCATCCGGTTACCCGCTGCATCTAACTCAATACTTTTGCCAGTAATGTTGTTGAATGTATCAATGACAGATTGGGCAAACTGACGCTTCGCGTCTATAATATTATCTTTCCTTTCCTTTCCTTTCCTTTCCTTTGCATTGGGGGGGCTATTAGGGTGGCTATTTTGATGACTTTTTGTCCACCTCAATTTTGCGCCCTTTTTGCCGCTCTCTTTAAGTATAGCCCGTTTTTTTAGGTGCTGAAGCAACCTAGGTGAATAGTACTCATCAAAACTCATCATTTTTTCATCAATTGTTGAATCTTTGATGAACAACCCTATTTCAACACAAAATTCTAGGAATACCAATAGCCTATCTTTAGGGTGGCTTAAGCCTACCGATAGCCCCCCTATAGCCATGCTATTAAGCTTACCATCACCAATCGCCATGCGCTCGATAATAGCCCAGTACAACCCATACCCCTCCCATCCATATTCGCTACGAAGGTTTAGAATTTTTGCGTCGTCTTGCGCATTGTAGTCATGCGAAAAGTAGAATGCATCTTTCTTCATTGTCTCAATTATTTAAGTGTGATAATTCGTATTCTAAGTTTTGGTAGAGGTCTTGGAAATAGATGTAGCGTCGGTAAATTCGGTTGTAGTATATACTATCCTTCGCTGTTTCTGGCTTACATAATTCCTCCCAAGTAGCATTCATTTTACGTAGCGCATCTTGAAGGCGATAGCGTAGCAGCTCCTCCTTACCTTTTTTATAGATTACCTTCATGCGTTTTGATAGATAATTCGGGTGTTTGGCTTATAATCTAGCACTAGCATAGAAGCCACTCTAGCGTGCTCAGAGCATCGTCTCTTCCATCCTGTCATCTTACGCCACCTTGTCAAGATTACTTCTTTCTGCGCCTTAGAAAGCTTACTTCCCTTCTTCCAAGAGGCATAGCTATTTCGGGTCTTATCTGGGCGAAACATCCGGTAAGGCACACCCATATACAGTAAGTAATCATCCCAAATCTTGCAGTCACGCTTAATGCTTCCCGCCCCTTGCCTGGCTGCTGCATCAAGCATCGTATGACGGCCATAGGTGGCTTTCCTGGCATCTTCTACAATGACTTCAGCAATTTTATTTTGAAGCGCACGAACGACATTCATTGCTTCATGTATACTCATTGTATCTATTGCAAGAAATTGCCTTTCCTCCGTATGCCAAGTGGCAATGCCTGTGTTTACGCCGGGGTCAATACCTATTGCTAAATTTTTCATATCAAGTTTTCGTCAGGTACAGGTCTAAGGTGAAAGTAACCGCCGTACATGGTGTTGACGTGCGCTCCAGTATCTTCAAAAAACAAATGGTTGGCTTTACGTTGAGCACTAATACTACTCTTGGCTTTCAAACGATAGGAGCGGCTACGAAAGCCTTGTAGATAGCCTTTTTCGTCAAAATACGCTGATTTAATAAACGCGTCGTAGGTCATCGGTAAATAGATTTCTTGTGAACCAGAAAAGGCTCTGATTCATACTCGCCTTTTTCATTAATCCAACTAGGTCTGTGGCCATCTACGTAAGTAGCGTGATAGCTAAACTCTTCTGACCCATACTCATACACCGTTTTATAGCCAAAGAATTGACATATCCTGTCTGCCATAGCCTCGTAATCCCCTTTCATCTCTTTAGTAAAAAACCCTGCTTTAGTTAGATCTTCGATAGGGATTAATTCGTCCATAAAACTTTTTAATAGGGCTTTATCCTGATACTTTCCAGAAAAGTTAAATGATAATTGTTCCATGATATTAATGATTCGCGGTCCGGGTCGCTGGGTGATCGTACTTCTCTATCTTGTAGACCATCTCATCAACAATACCCTTCAGTACGTCTTTACTGGCTGAGAGGTACTCATTGCCAATGGTTTCTTTTTCCTGCGCATCAAATACCTGGTGAGGTAGGTTGTCCCGGATGAACTTACGCAGCTCAATGACTTCATTGTAGTGCTCTATACACTCACCTGCCCGCTTGATATTTACATTCGAGAAATCCGCTTGCTGCAATGGGTCGTGCTTCATTAAATCCTGCATCAGAATCATGTTGATGGTCTTTAACTGCTTATCCGTTGCTTTCTTTTGGGTAGGTTTACCGGAATACCCATCATTCGGCGACTCAGTCACGCCTGACCGGGTCACGCCTGACCGGGTCACGCCTGACCGGGTCACGCCTGACCGGGTCACGCCTGACCGGGTTGGTTTTTCTGATAAGTTTTTCTCTACTGCTTTATTAAATGAGTTAACATATTTCTGCTTTTTAGTTTGCTCGCCTGACGCATCCATATCCTTATCTGTCACCAATCCTAGCAAAGAACTAAGTGCATATCGCCTAAAGTAGGTGACGGCTGAACCTATCACTTGAAAGTCATTCATTCCTTTCAATTGTACATCGCTAGGAATTACGCTATTTGACTCTATTGTTTCTCCTGATTCTACGTGAAAGACAACCGTTTTTAGGGCTGATTCATTTAACGCTTGGTAGAACCCTAACCCATGCTTTTTTAGTATTGGGTTAATCTGCTCAAAGATAGCAGGCAAGTCGGCGTAACTGTACCCATACCCTTTCGCTCCTTTGTGGATGACTGGAACCTCTTGCTGAAAGGCTGCCAATGCTTTAAATAGATGCTTCATTAGATTTTGATTAAATGGTTTACTAATCCTCTTCCTTCGGCCTCCTTGGCTTCGGAATCATGCCTAGCCTTCGAGGCGGTCGATTCGTTTGTACTGGAACATCCAAGTATTGGTACTGCTCATCCCAGTAGACCGGGGGTACATGGCTAATGTCTAGGATTGTGCCTGATACAATTTCGTCTTCTTTGCAGCTACTGGCAGCGAGTAGGCATAGCAGTAGCAGGAATAAATTACGTCTCATGTATTGGTTTTTGGTAGTTACTGAATTATAGCTTGACGTTGCATTCAATCCGGTCACTAACCCGGTTAAACTTGTCTCGCACCGCCTCACCTAGATTAATATTCAACCGAAAAGCAAGTATATCCAAGTAGGTTTGTACGTCGGCTAATTCGTCAGCTGCTTCACGGTCAAACTCTTTTTCATCAATATCACCTCGCTCAAATTTCTTCCGTAGATTGGCGTACTCTCCTAACTCGCCAACGACAGCTTGTAGCCATTGTGCGGGTGACCAGTCAGATCCGTCCGGTTCACTGTGAGCTGGTTGCATGTGCTTGTTTTTAAATTGAGGCAATCGCTTAATATTAGCTTTCCGTAGTTGGTCAAATGTTAAGTCTTTCATAAGATTATTAATTAAGGGATTTGGTTACGATTGATTAGCTAATTCCAGCAGTACATCGGCGTGGCAAGGTTCTTCTGAAGGGCAAAAACACACTAAATTTTTGCCTTTAAGGGGTTTTACAAAAGATGTGTTTAGCTTGCATTGAACCAAAACCCAATCTTTGTAGGCTTGCAATAAAAGGTCTAGTGCTGTATGTTTTCCAAAGGAAGCTCCATCATATAACCCTTGACCATTTGGGTTAAGTATCATGTACTCACCTGTCTTTTTTCTTCTTCCAACAGGTGACTCCTTTACGGTCACTTCTTTTAGATAGTATGGGTTTCCCCAACGGCTCGTTCTATCGACGATTATTGCGTTTTCTGGCTTACGCCAACCCTTGGTTCGCTTGCGCTGGATTCTTCGTGGTGTAATGGTAGTGTCTTTCATATCTCTACAAATTCTAGCGTTGGATGCCCTTCATACACCGCTGAGATGTCTATCTGTTCAATGACTTCTTCGGGTACGTCAATGATGAATGAGAAAGGTTTGAGTTTTAATCTATTGTGTACTGTTAGCCATGCTGCTTTGCCCTCACAAGCATCAAATTCACGTATCATTTCAATTGCATTAGGTGGTAGTGGTATGCAGTAATCAATAAGACATACATCAACAGTTAGATCATAGGTAAACGGATTAATGTCTGCACTACCCACCTCTGCGTAAGGAAAAATGTCTCTAACAGCGTTAGCTACCCAACAGTTAGTTGATGCATCAGATTGTTCGCCATAACCACACATCAGTGATTTCTCTAGCGACGCTTGGTCGCAGGTAATTTTTAGTTTCATGGTATCATTTAGTTACACTAGCTCAACACAAGGATAAGTACCCACAAAATTCTCTAGCTGCTGATCAATCAAATCAACCGCCGTATCGCGCATGATCTTTTCTAGCTCAAGGCAGTAGAATTGAAACTTAGGGGTAGTACCATCTACTTCTACTTCAATAGTGAGTACTAGTTCAGCATTCTCCTCACCAATAAAGAGGGGTAGACTGACATCAATCGTTTCGGGTAATTCATCCTTGAATTTTAGTGCTCGCTTCACCGAGTCTTTAGTGTTGCCCTTCCGATCGTCGTCTTTCTGAATCTCAGTTTCAAACTTATAGGAGAAGCTTTCAAGCTTTCTCTTTAAGCTCCTAGCGGCATCCATATCAGCGAACACATGCGCTTTGGATAGAATGAGCTTTTTGAGCTGTGTAGCCGTAAAACCTGACCCACTACCTACTTGGAAGGCCTTCAAATCAGGGTTTTCCACAAGTTGAGCAATAATAGTGTTGCCAATGGGTTGGTTAGGATCAGTGTCAAATATCAATTCACGTCTTTGATAATGATAAGTCACCTGCCCATTGGGGAATTTTTGTTTCTCTACCCGAATACGAACCCACTCCCATGCACCAGCCAGCGTCGTGCGTAACTCTTGACTTGTTGGTTCTTGTACTTTAGCGGCCTCACCTTCCCGGACAATAATTTCAATAGGAATGTTTGGGGCATCGCCCTCAATGTTGACTGATAGGTTTTCAATGTTCATAGTAATAAATTAAGCTTGTTTTTGTAATGATTTAGCGAACATACCGATGTGCTGATCGATCTCTTTGGCTGATAGCTTTCGACTCCGTTCCGGGATGTGATTGCCTTCGATATCAAAGAACTCGAGCGTCTCTTCTTCGTCGTAAATCAGGCCGTACACCAGTCGCTCTACGGTATAGTAGCCCTTTTCTACCTGTTGGCTAAGATTGTCTCTGCCTTTCTTTAAGGCATCCGTACCAATGGTTTCGGGAATGCTTGCTTCAAAGTCTTCCGAGCCCTTTTTGATGGCATCGGTAATGGTTTTTTGAAGACTAGATAGGCGCAATACCTCTCGGTTCTTGTCTGAAATCTTGCGCTCTAAGTCTGTGATTTCTTCAGGGGTGTAATAGACTTTCTGCTCTTCGCTGTACTTTTCAAGAGCGCGGGTTTTGATGTAGTCGGCTAATCCTTCTACAGTCATTGTTTCCGGCAATGCAGGATGTTTCATCGTATGATTGATTATTGGTTACTAATTATTCTGCCCCACTGCTCAGCCATTGCATTAGCGATGCCGGGGAATGTTTTGCTTCGATCCTTTGCTCTAATTGCTTGCCCATTTGATGCACTCATCGCATCTGTGAAATATCTTTTCTTACCGTTTGAGTCTATATAAATTGGTTCTGGCTTATCAATTTTGGTTTGCTCAGTAAACATATCACCCTCGGAATACACTAGCTTCGGTAATCCTTTAAGCCACAGCCACGTTGTTTTAATATGTGGGTCACCAAAGTAATAAGGCTGTATGGATTGTGAATACTTGGCAATTGTTGGGCTAGCGCATCCTTTCGGATTCTCCAGACAGATTTTTTCAATGGGTGCTTCCCAAAGTTTAGCGAAGAACTGTAGTGCTTCTAGCCTTTTTAAAACTCGTCCTTTATCATTCCAATACCCGATCCCAGCATAACTCAGGTAGGTACACGGCGGATGCCCAATCATCATATCGTATTTACCGGAGTAGGCTTCCTGCAAAGCATCTCCCTGTATATGCCATTCGGGCTTACCTCCTGAGCACTCTTGCAAATCACAAGAATACGCCTCATGCCCTCTTTGACGAAAAGCAATGGTTACTGCCTGGCTTTCTTCACAAGCAACTAGTATTTTCATACCTCTACCTTTTGAATAAATTGAAAATCACTCAGCTTCCGGTTCGGATATTTTCGCCGAATTATACCCTCGGCTTCTTTTTCGCTTCTGGCTCGTTGTCGTCGGCAGTGCTGTTTGCCGTCTACCTGGTAGCGGACTACGTATTCGTGTTGGGGGATCATACCTCCACCTCCTCAGCCATCGTAGATACTCCTGAGCTAATCGTTAGCCCTTCAAACGCTCCGGTGTAAGGTTCTTGCTCAGCGCTTTTCCCCCACCGTGTAATGGCGATTGACCGTAGATGATAATCTACCTTAGATAGTAATTCAGATAGTGAATGTAAGTCACCCATATAGCTCATTGTGCGGGCTTTTGTTAAAGAATAATCATCTGTTACGATCACATCAATGATGGCATCTAATCTTCCGGTAATAACAAATCGTTGTTTGCTCATTTCTCTGAATTTGTAAGGGTGAAGTCATTAGTTCTTGTGAGAGGCTCTGGGTTCTTCGGATAATCATCTAGAAACCCTTTATCCTGCGAACTACCTAGTAAGCAATCAAGCTCGGCTTCAGTCCATTCTAGCTGTAAGGTTAAAGTTTGAAGATCATTTTTAATCAATTTCACTCTATGCTCTAGCTCATTTTTGTAGTGGATTACAATGTCGCGGACAATATCACCACCAACAGGATTTGAATTGATTTTATCCCGGCATTCTTGTAGCAAATCAGCTATTTCGTTTTTAAACTCCTCAGAGGTTTTGATTGGCTCAGGCCATTCTTTTTCATTTTCTTTCATTTTTCTATAATTTCAGTAGGTGAATAATATTCTAGTAGGCTGCACACCAGGATAATCAGTATTGCGAGCAGTAAATGCTTAATCTTTGTGATAGAATTTTTCATAATCCTCTTCATATTGTTTTCTGCGATAGCGTAATAGTTGCCCAGTCAGGATGCCGATGATCGTACTGCCGAACAGGATACCAAGTGTGTAAGCGATAATTGTGAGGACGCTCATTGTTGTCTCTTTTTATATTCTTCAATTGCACTACAAATCAGCAGCGTAAACAGCAGGGCTACGCCAGTGTAGACTAAGGGGAGGTAATTGATGTCAGTCATGGAATGGGAGGGGGTGTGGTGTTATATCTTCTCTATTTCACTAGCGGGTATCCGGTGAGGCATACCAAATAGTGGTTGATTACTAATGATTCTGCCTTGTTCTATGGCTCTGCGAACGGTTATTTCTGATTTCCCCGCCTTGATAGCTGCCTCTTTTACACTGTACTCTTTCTTCTCCTCTATGCGTAGACGTAACTCTTCTAGCATCTCATTCATTTCCTGCATCTGCTGTACAATCCGTTGATTGCGCTGCTGTATTTGGTGGTATAAGGCTTGTTCGGGAGTCATTGTTAGCGGTATAGCTTTTGATTGTCTTCGCGGTCTTCGTTTCGACAAACCTCCTGTGCCCACATCCGTTGAGCAATCGCCAACTCTCTGTCCTTCTGCTCAAGGAGCTTTCCAGTGACATTTTGGTTGTCAAGTTTGTCACTGATCTTGTCAAGTGTCTTGACAATACCAGATAGTACCTCAAGCATAACCGGGCTTAGATTATCCGTGGATTGTCGTAGCTCAACCTTACCCTTATTAAGAAGTTCGCTAATCTGTTCGTCCATCCATAAGGCAAATTCTGAGGAGATCCACCGCGCAAAGTCTACGGCTAGTTTCGGGTGCAGGAAGGTTCCTTGCTCGAAGTCAGAGTTGCCTTTTTGAGTGATGTGTAAATTCTGCACATCACAATCTAATTTGTTGGCTAACGCATTTGCGTAAGATTCAAATTGCTTAGATCGGGTATACCCTCTAACATCTTTTTGAAACTGCTTAGCAGTCTGCGTAGCGTTCACCCATCCCTCATCAGTAAAAATGATAGGGAGCTCTTGATAGGCTTTTGTTAGATAGTGGTTCATCGTGACAAATGGTTAAATACTTTTTGATTCTCTGATTAATACTTCGGTCACCTGCTCTAATAAGCGGTTGTGGCGTTCGAGTAAGGCGTGGTACTTGGATTTGTATTCCAGCAACTCTTGATACTCTCTTTCCTTTTTATTCCGCCGCTTAGTATTAATGATTGAAACCGAAGGGTAGCGATAAGGAAGGTATTGTTTGGTGTTTATTGAACATTGAGTCTTCATCATGTGATAGAACTCGCGGAACATCAGCCAGTCAGAATCATTAACCCGTTCTACTATCTCAATGGTGAAAGCTTCCTCACCAAAGAAATCATATGTTTCTTGAAGCAGCTTGTTGTCATGAGTGCCGTTGCGTAATGCCCCTAAATGTGCCTTGCATCGCCCATAGAAGCTTTTTGATTGTCCGATATAAGATTCGTTTATCGGGTGGCAGGTGATTTTGTAGACGGCAGCGACGTCATTCATTGTGACAAATGTTCTGATACGGAAATAATAACATTAATAACAAAATTGAATCTATACTTCTTGAAGATCGCCAGCCGTTTGTTTGGCCAGATAGTCCCGTTCAATTAGTTCATTAATGTATAATTCGTATACTTCCACTTTACCTATTTTCCGCTTTTTTAGCTCATCAGCCATCCTTAAGCGTATCAATTCATCAAATTTCCCCTCATCTACTTTAATCCTAATGTTAAGATTTAGTCTCTTTTTCATTTTACTTTGTTTTGGATAACAATCCAAACATAAATAACATAAATCAAATGGCAAACATTTTTTTTCATTTTTTTTGATAATTCCGACATTTACAACTACTTTAGTACTTAGTTACTAAATAATTGTATTAATGTTAGTTTTGATAGAACCAACAACCTTGAAAACAAGAGGAGAGCGTTTACAATACTTAAGGACGCAGAAAGCGTACCGGGATAAGAGAAAAATTAAGCAAGAGGATGTAGCTAATCAATTGAGCATTTCTAGAAGTCGATATGCTGGCTGGGAAAATGATAATATTGATAATATTGACGATTTCTACATAGAAATGCTAGCTAATTACTTTGAATCGACTATTGCTTATATAAATGAGGGTATAGAGGAAGAAAAGAAAGAAATAGAGGAGGCATCAGATCATTCGGATAAAGATAGTTTACCTAATCCTTACTCAATCAAAGACACGAACTTGCTCCTAAAAATTATTGATGATTACAGAACAAAAGCTGAGGCATCAGAGCAACGCGAGGAAGAATTAAAAGAAAAGGTTAGGAAATTAGAAGAAGAAAATCGTAAGTTAAAGGAGTAATTTACACTATCAAGTGACATTTTTTCTTATATTTCACCTATTTTTTGTCGCATATATACTTATAATAAGTATTTAGTTATTATTATGAGAACCAGACTCTACCTTCTCCAACAAAAAGCAATGCATATGGTAACAAGATACACCAAGTCCAGAAAGCGGGTGAAAGAATTGGAGGAAAGAGTTAATCAATTAGAGAAAGAAAAAAAAGAGGTGAATTGATGAAAACAACTAGAATCGGGACAACCCAAAGACCCCACTAAGTCTTTTTACTCAGGAAAATCGAAAAAAGAATGAAAACATTCAGATTAGATGTATGCGATGGTATATTGTGTTGGAAAAAGACGGCTACCAGCTTCCGTTGTCACAGAGCCCCTCTGAATTTGAATGATAATCTACTGCACAAGAATTAGTGATGATTTGCGGAAATTACTTGTTCTTTGAGTTGCTCCTGCACTAATTCAAGGTTTTCAATGACTTCAGGAGCATTTGGATTAAAATTTAATGCTATTTTGAAATCATGCACCGCTCCAATTAGATTCTCATGCTCCTTCTTTGCTAATCCTCGATTGAAGTAAAAATCATACCTATCATAATCAAGTTCAATAGCTTTTGTGTAGCTTTCAATAGCTTTGACCCAATTCCCCTTTGAGAAGTAGGCAGCTCCTAAATTGTTGTAACCAGATGGGTCTTTCGGCTTGAGTGCTATTGCTGCTTTGTAATCAACAATTGCACCATCATAGTCTTCCAAATAGTATTTGGCACTTCCTCGATTGAGATAAGCATCTTCTTTTGTTGATTCTAGCGCTATAGATATATCTAAATCAGCAATGGCACCTGAGAAATCATCCTGATAAAATTTACTCATTGCACGATTGTAATAAGCTGATGCATCATTGGCTGAATCCTGTAAAGCTTTAGTATAATCAAGGGTAGCACCTTTAAAGTCTCCCCCATAGTGCTTTATACGACCCTCATTGTAATAGTTTTGTTCATGTATGCTATCAATTGATAGGAACTTTGTAAAGTAATCAGATGCCGGTTGATACTCCTCACCTAGTAAGAAGCAATTTGCTAACATTAAATAGATGTCTCGTTCTTTTTCTGGATAGTCCTGAGCTAATTTTTCAAATTTAACCTTAGCTACTTCGCACTGTCTATTATTTATAGCTTGCACTCCTAACATCCAATGTATTACATAATCTATATCTCGTTGCAGTTGCCCTTGCATAATATTAGCAAGGCTTTTGAATGATTCTATAGATGATTTGCCTTTTGCTTCTTCTATATTGAGTTCTTCCTTAACGACAACATACTTGAGACATGCTTGGCTTTCGGGTCCGCATGTCTCGTAATAGTCGCCCCAAATTACTAAATCTGCTCCTTTTTTACTCCCGATTGTCCGCGCATCTGCAAAATTGCGAGGGCTTGATTGAGTAGTATCAAATAATACTTGTAAACCTAATTCTTCCTCATCATTGATATCTGAAAGACGAGTTTCGATTGTGCGTTCAAATTGAGTATCCCGACCTGGGCAGTCATCAAAATTCTGAGTAGGAAGTATCAAAATTTTAAAGTCAAAGTTTTGAATAAACTCGACACTGTTTGGCGGGTTAGATTTTTCAAACAGCTTAGAAATATCATCAGACTTAGTGATTCCGAAAAACGCAAGAAGAGGCAATATCCATGCAACAGTCTTTGGAACTGTATTTATTTTATACCAGTCAGAGAACCTTTTCCACCAACTTTTATTTGGCTTAGAAGGCTCTATTGGTTTTCCGAAGAGATTAATTAATGTGGCCAAAATCTGTTGAAAGCTGTTATCCTGTACAATGAATAAGATAGAGTTTTATTGCTTGATAATCAACATTATGAAAAATGATTTCAATTATGCACCATGCCCCTACATGGTATTATAATAACCACCAACCTAAGCAAGCTTCTATCCCCCATTAGTACACTTTGTATGACCCTCATAATCAAATACATACGCTTTCCTTGTAAGAGATTATTACTTTTTAAAGAATAATATTCTTAAAATAAGTAAATAATTTGCTTGTAATTCCTATTTTTACCTCAAAACTACAAACTGTTATAGATATTATGCAGTACTATTCTATTGGTTCTACAAGCCGTTTATCGCTCCCCTTCCTCACTGACCGGGTAGCCGCAGGTTTTCCTTCTCCGGCCACCGATCACGAAGAAAAAGACTTAGACTTAAACGAACATCTGATTGAACACCCTTCTTCCACCTTCTTTATCCGCGTAGAAGGCGATAGCATGGAAGGAGCGGCTATCCTGGAAAATGATATTCTCATTGTTGACCGCAGTATTACCCCAGCCCACGGCAGTATCGTAGTCGCGGTTGTGCATGGCGAAATCACCGTGAAAAGATTATACCGAGAGGGTAAGCGCATTGAACTCCATGCAGAGAATCATTGCTATCCTCCCTTAGATGTCACTCATGATACAGGGTTTCGCATTTGGGGTGTCGTCAGTGGGGTAGTTCGTAAGACATGATAGGACTCATTGACAGCAATAATTTCTACGTTTCCTGCGAAAGGGTCTTTAATCCTAAGCTAGAAAACCGTCCAGTGGTCGTCTTATCGAACAATGATGGAAACGTAGTGGCTCGAAGTAACGAAGCCAAAGCCCTGGGTATCAAAATGGGGATTCCCTTTCATCAGATCAAAACCATTGTCAAATTAGAAGAAGTTGCGGTCTATTCCAGCAACTACGCGCTTTATGGTGATATGTCGCGTAGGGTCACTAGCACCGTGCGCGATATGATTCCTGATGTGGAGGTCTATTCGATTGATGAGCAGTTCTTGGATTTTAACAGCTTTGGTAAGTATGATCTCAAAAAGCTGGGTGAGCAAATCAACCGAACGGTCAAACAGCATACAGGAATACCTACGAGTCTGGGTATTGCCAAGACCAAAACGCTTTCTAAGATTGCCAACCACCTGGCAAAAAAGTCGATGACCCACCGGGGGCTGTATGTGCTAGAGAATGAGCAGCTCATCAAAGAGTATCTCTCGCTCATACCCGTCTCGGATCTGTGGGGGATTGGAGGGCGGTATACCATTAAACTCGCCAAGAACAATATTCATACGGCGTTAGACTTGTACAATACCCCGGAACAGTGGGTCAAACAGCACATGACCATTGTGGGTCTCCGGCTCTGGTACGAGTTGCATGGGATGCCTTGTCTTCAGTTAGAAGAAACTCAGAAACCGAAAAAGAATATCTGTACCTCCCGAAGTTTCTCAAGTAAGCAGACGGAATTATCGGTCATCAAAGAAGCCCTGGCGACTCACGCCAGTGCCTGCGCTCAGAAGCTACGAAAGCAAGGTAGTGTCACGAACTTTATCAATGTCTTTGTGCAGACCAACCGCTATTCGGATGATCCAAAATACAGTAATTCATTTACCTGCACCCTGCCAGAGTCTTCCAATGATAGTAGGGTGCTGGTACACTATGCGTTGAAAGCGTTAGAGCGTATCTTTCAAGCAGGCTATAAGTATCAAAAGTGCGGGGTGATGGTCTCAGGGCTTACGCCAGAGAACGAGCGTCAGACGAGCTTATTTGCCAATGAGAAGGCAGATGAAGACCTGACGAAGGGCGAAACCCTGATGGAAGTAATGGATGAACTCAATGATCGGTTTGGTAGAGGTGCTATCAAAATAGGCACTGCTGCCAAGAGTGAGCAAACCGAGAATTGGCAGATGAATCAGTCGTATTTATCACCTAAGTATACCACGAATTGGGAGGATTTGCTTAGGGCTAAATGAGTTGAGCTATGCTAATTCAAACATTGCCGATAGAGATGACAATGTGCGCTACATAGAACGTAGGGGAACCCCTTTCCGCATTGGTTGATTAAGCGACCGAGCGGGTTATCGTTCAGCTGCTTGCTGGTCATGTGTAGGGCTACTGTTTGCTCAAGACGAAGCAATGAACGCTCGGCGATAAACCGTTCACTTAATAAATAGACAGTATTGAAAAAGAATGCGTCCATGTACTTATACAAGAGCCAAGTTGGCAGTAATGTTTTGGATAAAGCCAAAGAATTTATCCCTGTTTGTAGCGAAGCTCATTATCAAACTTAAAATGTATTTTACACATCTAAGAAATGACCAAACAAGAAGTCAACAAAATTCTTAAACTCTGCTTCAAGCATAAAATCTATTTCATGCAACGGCAAAACGCCAAAGGCCAGTACGCGATGCTCCTATCCAAGAAAAGCTATCCTCGCAAGATTCGCTGTACAACCTATGAGAAAGCCCTAGAAGCCGTTGAGATGATCAGAACCCACAAGTATGAGGTTGGAAGAAAGCCGCATTTTACCCCTGTGGATAAGCGGATACTCAATATTCCGACGCCGGATATTGCCAGTCGGATGACTCGGGTAAAGTCGGATCGCTATGATGAGAACGAAAAACCCAAGTGGATGCCAGACAAGGAAAACAACTAGGAAATGTAGGTATATATACTTAACTTACTCATTCAAAGAGTAATAGCATATCCAACTTTGTGTAGTTTGAAAAAAGGTGGTTGCTCGACTACCTTTTTTTCTTTATTAGCTATTAAACTACATGGACGATAATTTTTGTGTCGCTTTACATGGTAAGTGTTATCTTGATGCGGATTTTTAAGGATCAAAATGTTGAGAAAAGGTGCTTGCTATTGTGAGCGCCTTTTTTTTGAAGTTTACCTATTACAGTACATCATTCTTACAAATGATGGCTATCTAAAACATAATTTGCTACTTTTCTACTGTACAGTTATTTGTACGAAGCACCACTTTGTGGCTGCAAGCAATAATGGTCTATGAAAAAAGGGTAGTATATGGGCTACCTTTTTTTATCGCACAACGAAAAAGCATCTTTCGAAGCTCAATCAAATCTATAAAGTTAAGTTTAAATGTAACAGTGAAATAAAGAGGGTAGTAGTTTACTTCCCTTTTTTTAACATGGATACTTCCTGCTCAATATCCACCAGCCATCTTTTATAGGCAATCCGTACCAGGGCTTTGGAATCTTACCCTCCGGAAGTTTGACCTCAACTACTATACTAAGCTCGTAGCCGTCATAATACGGATGAAAACACCGAATGGGTAATCCTAGAAATGCTTGCCTAGCATCCTTTCGCATCATCTCGGATTGCGGTTTATTGACAATGTTCATGGTTTGGTGACGCAAATCAAGCAGAAAATTCGAGTAATACAAGAGTCGGGTTTTAGAAACACCTTGCAATATACTGTATATCAGCATGTTACAAAAAAGGTAACTTTAACATTTCGTTAACAAATCTTAGGTTTTTGTTAACAGCCTGTTATCTCCCCCTTCCCTACTTTTGAATCATATTTATTTTCTCACTTAAAATTCATTATTATGAAAAATTTATTGATCGTTTTTCTTTTAAGCGTATGCTGTGCCTTCAGTGTACAAGCTCAATCCACGTTATCGCTAGCATCTACTTCGGCGCCTGAGGTGAATGCTATTGCTTGGGACGCCATTACCCATAACTTTGGTAATATCAAGCATCAACAGCCCAAAACGGCATCTTTTAGCTTTGTGAATAATACTGCTGAGCCAGTGGTGATTACTGAGGCTAAAGGCTCATGCGGATGCACCGTAGCGAGCTATACCAAACAGGCAATTGCCCCCGGTGAGGAAGGTGTAGTGAAGGCTACCTACAACGCAGCTAAACTGGGAGCATTTAACAAAACAGTTACTGTGAAGACCACTGCCAATAATGAGTGGCAGCAACTAAAAATTACCGGAGTTGTAGTAGATTAAATATTCCTTCCGAAATACTAACATGAATCCAGGCTTCTTAGAAGAGGCTCTGGATTCTTTTTTTATAAGATAACTGAATAAAAACCAGAGTAGATGGCCCTAAAGCGGCATCAGTTAGTGGATAGCCTTGTAAATAAATAATCAGAAAAACCTAAAAAGTCACATACCCGTTTTTAGAGATAAGCTTGGAGTTTTTTTTGTTCCTCTAACTTATGTATATTTCATTAACCCTCAGGTAATAGCTTACCGAATCGCTAACAACTAAATCAACATGGCTTCGGTTTTTCGGTTTCTTCCTTTTATGGTAGCACTCTGGCTTATGGCTCAGGAGTCAACAGCTTCAGTGCTAAGCCACATTCCCTTCACTTTGCATAACAATCATATTTTCATCAATATTGAAGTGAATGGCTCTCAACCCCTGCGGTTTATCTTCGATACTGGAGCCGCCACTACCGTCATCAGCGAAAGAGAAGCTAGTCGACTAGATATTACGCACGATGGTTTTTCCACCGTGCGCAGCCGAAAAGGTCCTAAATTTGTCTACTACTCTAACTACAATAAAATTCAGCTTGGTAAAGTTGCTCTTTCCCGAGTAAAGATGGTACACTTGTCTCTAGGGCATTTATACCGAGCATTGGATACCGAGGTACAGGGTATCATTGGTCAGGATATACTAAAACAGTATGTTGTAGAAATCAACTATGATCAATCACTCATTATCCTACATAACCCTAGCACTTACGCTCCGCCTCCAGACTATCATCAGCAAACGTTTGATCTAATTGGTGGCCGACCTTATATAGATGGATCGTTCCGATTAAATAATGGTGAGTTGCTCTCGGGAAAGTTCCAGCTAGACAATGGTTCGGGTTCTTTTGTTACACTCTACTCACCTTTTGTAGATGAACACCAACTTACTCGGAAAATTGGTCGTACCCAGCAAACCTATACTATGAATTTTTCCGGAGCGATTGATCGTAACTTCGCTGGACGTCTGGAAGAATTTGAATTTGGCTGGTTCAGTCTGTCCGATATTCCCATTCGGTTAAACCAGTCGCGTTATTACAAAAAAGCATTTAAAGATGGTATCGGTCATATTGGTAACGCGTTGCTTAAGCGATTCAATATTGTACTGGACTACCACAGTAAACAATCTTACTGGCAACCCAATCAGTCGTTTGCCGATGAATTTACACTGGCTTACTCAGGGTTAGTAGTAAAATCTGATAACCAGCAGGAAAAAGTAGTCATTCGCCACGTATTTGAAGATTCTCCAGCAGATGAGGCAGGGTTTACCCCCGACGACGAGATTGTTCAGATCAATGATATTTCCGCTGATGGACGGAGTAGCCACGAGGTGCAAGCCCTACTTAACCGACAAGCCCCACTAGAAGTAACGATTCGCCGACAGAATAAGGTTAAAACAATTAATCTCTATCCACTCGCCCTCTGAAACTTCTTCAGGTTTTCCTCTACTCATATTTTGTCCGAACGATGCCTCTTTTCGGCTATGAGTCAGCTAATCTCCCGAATAGCTTTCACCTCATTTTGTAAGAAAATCATCATAAGCATTACTAACCTAGTAAACTAATTGAATTTCAAGATTATGAAAAAGACTTTTATTGCAACACTAGTTGCTATACTACCTTTATGCCTATCAGTGAAAGCTCAGGATACTGACGCCTTGCTTTGGCAAATTTCTAGCAATGGCTTGTCTCAGCCGTCATATCTATTCGGCACTATTCACCTGATGTGCCCCGACGATATTCAGGTGACTGATGCTATGAAAAAGGCACTTGAGAACACTGATCAATTGGTGCTGGAGTTAGATATGGACGAGCCGGGTATGATGACGAAGATGCAGCAAGTAGCTATGATGACCGATGGCACTACCCTGAACGACCTACTCACCGAAGAAGAATACCAGATGGTTGGGAAGTATCTGCAAGATTCACTGAAGATCCCCATTCAGGCATTGAATACGATGAAACCGCTGATGATGAGTACCCTCACGTTTCTGGATGTGTTGGACTGTCGACCTGGTTCTTACGAAATGACTCTTACCGAGCAAGCCAAACAGCAAGAAAAAGAGGTATTAGGACTGGAAACCGTAGAAGACCAGGAAAAAGCCTTTGATTTTATTCCGCTAGAAGAGCAAGCTGATTATCTAGTAGAAACTATTGAGAAGTACGATGAAACAGTGGCCGAAACCCAAGCTATGCTAGCGGCCTATCAACAAGGTCAGATAGCAAAGCTGTACGATCTCACCCACGAGGCTATGGAAGAAATGAAAGGGGCTGAAAAAACGCTGCTTGTTGATCGTAACAAAGACTGGATACCCAAAATAGAGAAAATAGCTCAAGACAAAGCCACTTTCTTCGCGGTAGGAGCTGCTCACCTGGGCGGTTCTGAAGGCGTTATTGTGCTATTGAAAGAACAGGGTTACACGGTTAAGGCAGTCAGCTCAGTGGGTCAGTAGTTTCTTAAATAGAAAGAATGCGAGAGGCGAGCTAGAGTATTTTCTAGCTCGCTTTTTTTGTTTGCAGACTTCACAAAAATATAATATCTGAAAAAATTTTGTTCTCTGTAATAATTCACTTCGTAACTGCTACTTACGGGATAAAGAATTTCGGTGAAGCAAGAGTTTATCCATATCATTTCTATCCATCAGAATATTATTCACAAAGTAGTTCGGATATACCGGGATACTTCTGAAGATCGGGAAGACTTATTTCAGGAAATAGTCTATCAGCTCTGGAAGTCTTATCCGGCTTACGAGGGAAGAGCAAAGATAACTACTTGGATATACCAGATCGCCCTAAATACTGCCATTGCCAAGTACCGTAAGAAACAGATCAGTACTCATTCTACAAAGTCTTTGGAAGTAGCTCTGGAGAAACCTTCGGTGCATCCGGAGCGGGATCGGTTGTACCGCGCTATTAGCACGTTAAATGAAGCTGAGAAGGCGGTTATCACTCTTTACCTAGACGACTACCGATACGAAGAAATTGCCAATATGCTGGGAATAACGATTAGCCACGTAGGAGTAAAACTTCACCGAATCAAAGAAAAATTGACTCACCTTTTAAATCCTTGTACTAATGACACTTGATGAACTAAAATTGGACTGGCAACAATCGGTTGCCCCTAAAAGCGACACTGAACTTCAACAGATGATTTCCCAAAAAACCTCTTCCGTTTTTTATCGGACTAAGCTCAAAACAATTATTGAAACCATTGCCCTTATCATATTTCCCGTAGTATTTTTAACCGGACTAGATGCCAAACGTAACGAAGATTGGGTAAACATTTTGGTAATACTTACCGCCGCAGTAGGAATTGCCAACAATTTATGGCTGTATCACGGACTTTCGGCAGAACATCTAAATACTAACTTAAAAGAATCCCTGCTGAAAGTGAAAAGAAAGCTACAAGGACAAATTCTTTTTGCGGTTGTATTCTCCTCTTTATTATCTGGTAGTGTATTTCTGTTCTTTTTCTTTCGAACACCTTTCATTTTGGAAAAAATAGGTGCGCTAATACTACTATTAGTAGTGGGTATCATCATTCGCACTAGTGCAGAAGTTTGGCGTTGGCAGAAGCTTAATCGGTATATTGACCAGTGCTTATTTGCCTTAATCCATTGAAGATAACTATCTAGACAGTAGGTAAGCTAAGCCGCTTATTCGCTGCCTTCCTGTTGTTTGAGGTAGCGCTGATAGGCCTTCTCTTGCGCTCGCCACTGGAGATAACCATAGAGTGCTCCTACTAAACAAAACCCGGCAATGTAAATTATTATGGAACTAACAGATTCGGTGGGAATAGCCTCTCCATTTCTTCTGGTCAAGGTTAAAAATAGGAGAGAACAAACGCCAACTGGTAGCCCTCAGAATAGAACCCCGTACATTAGCATGTACCGCCACTTTCCTCGCACCTTTTTCTTCTCCCAATACCGGGCTGATTTCTCACTTATTTGAGTTTTACTGAGCATTTCTTTTTTAGTAATATTCTAATAATATACACTGTTTTCGAAGAAAGGTTTAGCAGTTATCAATGTTGAACCAACATCACTTCTACTCGACGGTTTTGAGCTCTGCCGGCTTTATCTGCGTTAGAGGCAACAGGCTGGCTTTCACCCTGACTCTGACGATAGAGTTTGACTTTACTTCGTAAGCCTAAGGAAGCTAAAAAATCTACTACCGACTGTACTCGCCGTTGCGATAATTGCTGATTGAAGCCATCCGTACCTAATGCGTCAGTATGCCCTATTACCCGGATGCCCAGCTTACGGGGACTTTCCAATAACTGCTGGGCAAATTGGCGCAAATTCGTTTGAGCGACTGACGATAGCTGGCTGCTGTTCAAAGAAAAGTAGACCGTTACCGGATTAATCTCAAGAGGGGTGTAAAAACTCCGAAAGGATTTCTCTCGCAAAATTACTCCTGAGTCTAATTTACCGTCGTATACATCAGCAATCGCCAGCTTAATGCGATACGGACGCCCGGGAACGACACTCGCTTCGGCAGTCATCATTGTGGTTAACCCATCATATTCCAGACTTGAGTAATAGGGATTCTGCCGACGATCATTTACAATGAACCATTCAGCATTTGTTTTGGCATTAATATGGTCAATATGCACTGGCAACTGGGTGCCGGGTACTATGGCGAGGTTCTTAGATTTCTTGGTACGTAGATCGGTCAGAATAAACGCAAATACATCATTAAACCCTTTATTCACATATTCTGGATACTCTTCAGAGGCAAATAAATAATCAAAGGCAATAGTGTTGTAGGTAGGAAAAAACGTAAATTCTAGTACGGCTGCGTCATGCGTCTCGTGTCCTCCACTCAATTTGGATAGTTTCTCGTCCCCACCACGATAAAAAACTGAAGAAGTGCCTTGGGCACGGTTAGGCCCAATGGCATTAGTCGCTTTTCCGGTAGAAAGAATGATACCCTGGAGAATAGGAAAACCAGGTAACTTGCTATTAAATAATCCTAAGGCTTGATAAGTGCCCAGGTAAGAAATGGCGTTTACCTTAAGCTCTGACTGAAGAAAGTACTCTTTGACCAGTATATCTTCAGTGAAAGACGTATCAATTTGCACCTGAGCGTGCAGGAAACCCGGAAATAAACCGATAAACCCTATGACCCACCAGTAAGCCATACTACTGAAACGGGCAGGCTGATCGGTTTATTCCATTGTGCTAAGATTATCAGTTTACTTCTCGCCCGCCCTTTAGTCGACCTTTGTAAGCCTCCAGATCTTCCCAGCTTTCTTCTGCAGCTAATTTAGCTTGCTTAGGCCAAGTAGTAGGATCGTGTACTGCCAAAAACTTAGGCCCTTCGGCAGCCATAATATTTCGTAGGCGTTCACGGTCAGACGAAGCTAACTGAGCAAAAGTATAAATCCCTTCGGAGTTCAGCATTCTTTCAATTTTAGGACCAATACCTTCTACAATTTTCAGATTGTCGGGAACTGGTGGTGCTTCTACCGTCATACTACTCTGAGGTTCAGCAATACCCATAAGTGGATTTATCTCATCAGATACTTCCGGCTCCATCGTTTCGGGTTCTTTTTTGCTAGCAAGGCACAGGCTCAACTCAGATTGTAGTTGACTATTTTGTTGCCGCAGATCAGCTAACGAATGCTCTAACTCCGCTAGTTGTTCGGTGGAAGCACTTTTCTCTCGACAATCATCCAGCTCTTCAGTTAACCGAATAGCACTTCGCTTTTCCTCCGATACTGATCGTTCTAATTCTTTGACTCTACCCGCTAAGTGACGGTTATCCGATTCTAACTCCTGCATTTTGCTAGCTTTACGGCTTCCGATCAAGTAGCGTAAAATATAGCCCAAGATAAACGCCACCACTAGCATGATGACGATCTCCCAGGTAGCATCGCTGCCATCGTAACTCTCGAGTACGCTGTTTTGAAACATGATAATAGGATTTAAAGATTATGGTAGTTTGTTATAGATAATGTAAAGTCTAGGCGAAAAGACAATTGAAGCTTCTACTTGCTCTCAATCATTAATTCAATCCGACGATTTTTCTTTCGCCCAATTTCGGTATCATTAGTAGCAATGGGGTGTGCCTCCCCTTCCGAGTTAGCCTCAATGCGCTCCGCCGATATACCTCGTTCAGCCAGAATATCCTTAACAATATTGGCTCGCTTCAGACCTAGCTCATAGTTTGGCTGCTCATCGCCCACATTATCAGTATGTCCAGTAATGACGACGGTTTGATCAGAGCCTTGCAACCGTTCGGCTAATCCGGTCAAGTACTGATTGATAGCGGTAGACAATTCAGGGTTAGACGAACCGAATGGGAAGTAGATAATGGTTCGGTCATTCAGCTCTACCACTTCCGCATCATCAGGAATTACCGGAACTACTGAAAACGCAGCACTTTCAAATGGCGTATTTTGCATGGTTTCAGTAGAAGCTACTAATTCAGCAGCGGTATTCACTTGGCTGGTATCCATTCGGCCAGCCAACAGTTGTTTCACTTGCTGTGCCCGAGCGAAACCCAAATTAGCAAACTCAGTGGTGTTTTCTTCCTCTTCGGTATAGTATCCGGTAATAGTCAGAGCTTCATTAGGGCCAATGATACCATTTAGTGAATCACGTAATGCACCAAAACGCGAACTGGTTATTGGATTGCTGCTCGACCAGGAGAAGGTTAAAGGGGATTGGTTTTTGGCGTCAGCAGCATTGCTCTCATCGTCTACTGAAGCTGCTACGGCATCGCTACCACCACAAAAGCCTTTTACTCCGCAGGTATACCATCGCCAACTCACTACTGACCAGACAACAAAGGCCAGAAGCACAAGAATTACTTTTCCGCTCATAGGTAGTATAGGTTAGTTCATACAGAAGCATAATATACTAACTGATTTAGTAAATCCCGAAAATTTCTACTCCAAATTATCCTTAATAATTGAAATAAGTCCATAAAAACGTTTTATTCTAATACTCTGCCTCTTCTCATTTCTGCCAATTTTCTGTAATTATGCGCTAAGTTACTATACAAGCTAATGAGCCATAATGCGATTATTATCACTCACGGTCTGCTGAATACCGATGAGGCCAAAACTGCCCACGGACTAGTACGCGACACATCTCGTTACCGTATTTCGGGCATTATCGATCACGTTTCTGCCGGATGTGATGTGCGAGAGATTATTTCCCAAGCCCCTCGCTCCCTACCAATTTATGCTTCGCTAACGGAATGCCTAAATGAAGTGTCCGAACCTGTCACCCACTGTTTGGTAGGGGTAGCTGGACACGGAGGAAAAATACCGCCGGGTATGCTAGATACAATTTATGATGCGCTGAAAAATAAGCTACATATTGTTAATGGATTACACGAGTACCTGAGTGATATTCCGGAAGTAGTCCGGCTGGCGGAAGAAAACGGTGTAAGTATTACTGATATCCGCAAGCCCAAACCCAAAGAACAATTACATTTTTGGGAAGGCGATATTTTCGATATTCCGAGTCTCAAGGTTGCAGTGCTAGGTACTGATTGTAATCTGGGCAAGCGGACAACCACCCGTCTTTTTTTACATGCTTTACGAAAGGCGGACATTAGTGCCGAGATGATCTACACTGGGCAAACTGGCTGGATGCAGGACAATCGCTTTGGCTTTATCTTCGACTCTACGCTCAATGATTTTATCTCCGGTGAGATTGAAGCCGCGATAGTGCAGTGCTACCGCGAAGCCCACCCCCAAGTGATATTACTAGAAGGGCAAAGCTCCTTACGCAACCCGGGTGGCCCGGGTGGTTCTGAGTTTTTGGTCTCAGCTGAAGCCAAGCACGTAGTATTACAACATGCTCCCGCCCGGAAGTACTTCGGTGGTTACGAACACTTGAACGCAGAAATTCCCTCGCTAGAAAGTGAAATAGAATTAATCCGTATGTATGGCTCTGAGGTGATTGGTCTGACGCTGAATACGGAAAACCTTAGCTTGGAAGAAGCCCGGCAGTACCAGCATCGCTACCAACAAGAACTTGGGATTACCACCCTACTGCCCCTCTACGACGATTTTGCTGAATTAATCAATATGTTACGCCCGCTATTATGAAAATTACTGCCATCCGCGTTCGTAAAGAAGACCTGGATCTGACTCGTCCCTACTCTATCGCTTACAAAACCGTAACGGCAGTAAGCAACTGCATTGTAGAAATCGAGACTGATACAGGCAATATTGGCTTCGGGGCAGCCAATCCTAGCAAGGATGTGGTGGGAGTTGATGTAGATGATACCGTAGCTGCTTTGAATGAAGAAAATACTGAGTGGCTGCTAGGAAAAGATATGCGGGAAATGCAGCAGCTAGTCTACGAAGTGCAACAACAATTTGCTAAACAACCCGGAGCTTGCGCAGCCTTAGACATTGCACTGCACGATTTGTTTGCCCAGCATTTAGATATTCCTTTGGTAAAATTTCTGGGCCAAAAGCATACAGCTTTGCCTACGTCTATTACCATCGGAATAAAAAGCGTTGAGGAGACACTGCAAGAAGCAGAAGAATACATCGGGCGCGGTTTTAAGATCCTGAAAGTAAAACTAGGACAATCGAAGGAAGAGGATATTGAGCGATTGAAGAAACTACGGGAACAAGTCGGCAAAGATGTAATTATTCGAGTAGATGCCAATCAAGGCTACACCATGCTACAACTAGAGGACTTCTACTACGCTACCTTTGGTCCTAATCCTGAACTGATTGAACAGCCCTTAACCGCCAATGCAGTAGATGATTATCGTCGGCTACCGACTGAGATTAAAAAGATTGTTGCCCTAGATGAAACCTTGGTAACTCCTCAGGATGCTTACCAGCTTACTAGCCCTCCACGAACCGCAGGCATCTTCAATATTAAACTGATGAAGTGCGGAGGCATTGGTCACGCCCGGGAAATTGCCAACATTGCCAAGAATGCCAGAGTAGACTTAATGTGGGGCTGCAACGACGAAAGTCGCATCAGCATCACTGCCGCATTACATGTAGCTCTCGCTTCTAGCAACACCAAATACCTCGACCTTGACGGCAGCCTTGACCTCGCCCGCGATGTAGTAACCGGAGGCTTTGAACTCAACAACGGTATGATGAGCCTTACCGATTTACCAGGACTAGGAGTTAAGAGGTTGACTTAATTGATTAAATATATCTTGTTATTCCAAGTGAATAATTGGGAGCTTACTGACAATATTTATTCTGATAATTGGCGGCTGGTTTGTAGCCATTATTGTAGGCTTGTTGCCAGTCAGCGCAGGCTCCTTTTTTGTCCTTTAGGTTGTAGCGAGCCATACCCCGGTTGGCGTAGGAAGCGGCATGTTGGGGAAATACTTCTAGAGCTTGACCGTAATTGTCCACCGCAATCTGAAAGTCTTTTAGTTTGAGGTAGGCATTACCCCGATTAAAGAAAAAGAAGTGTAGCAAGTCCGTATATTCTGGATCACTCAACTCAATAGCTCGGTCGTAGTCACGAATGGCTTCTTGGTAGCGTCCAGCGTTTTGCAGAACATCGCCACTGTAGTAAAAAATGTTAGGATCGTCGGGGATATTCTTCTTAGCCATTCGGTAGCATTGGAGTAACCCAGCCTGGTCGTCAGACCGTTGGCAGGCTAATGCCAAGTTTTCGTAGTAGGGCACCGCCGAAGAATCGATAGCAATAGCTTGGCGGAAAAGTTGCTTGGCTTGCTCATAATCACCTCGTTCCATAGCTTCGTAGCCTTCATTATTAATGCCATTCGCCGTATTATCCATCGTAATAAACTCTTCCTCACTATTTTCTTGAGCATAGGTTCCCAGACTCACTAAAAAGAGAATCAATAGGCTGAGAAAATAGTGCATACGATAAAAGTTAAGAGTCATGTAATAGACCTAAAATGTAACGCACGGGAATAAAAACAAGTGCAATAAGGGTGCTCTTTCGCAATCAAAAACCTATCGTTCTTCAGTAGACGTAGACTGAGTAATTCCTGGTTGTAGTAACTCTTCAATACCCGCTTCTTCTTTAGCCTGATCTACAATTTCTTTCACATCAGCTAGCAAGGCTTTCGCATCATAGATAATTCCGTCTTTGATCGTGTACTTCACGCCACCTACCCGCTTTACTTCATTATCTTCATTCAGCTTGATGGCACCCGTGCCGTACAGTACTTTTAAGTTAGCAAGCGGATTCTCCTCTACCAGAATCATATCTGCCAACTTACCCACTTCAACAGAACCAACTTCTTGCTCCATCCCTAATGCTTCCGCACCCTTTAGTGTTGCTGCCCGAATTACTTCTAGTGGGTGAAAGCCAGCTTCACGCAGTAGCTCTAACTCACGGATATAGGCAAAACCGTAAAGTTGGTAAATAAAACCTGAATCAGAGCCAGCGGTTACCCGCCCACCTTTATTTTTATATTCGTTCACAAACTGCATCCAACGGAGATAATTTTGTCTCCAGTTCACTTCTTCTTCTGTTCCCCAATTGTGCCAGTGTGAACCATGGGAAACCCGACTGGGTTCATAAAACTTCCATAGAGAAGGGAGCGTGTAATCGGCATGCCATTCAGCCGTACGCGCACGCATCAGGTCGCGGTTAGCTTCATAGATGTTAAAGGTAGGGTCTATGGTAAAATCTAACGCGATCAGTTCGTCCATCACCTCATTCCAACGCTCTGAACCAGGTTCTGCCGCCTGATGCCAGAGTCGTCCCGCCTCTCCAAATCGATGCTGTTCGTTTTGGTAATTGTAATATAGCGGATAGTCCTGAATAGTACGTTCAGTAAATAAGGCCTCGGGCAAGCCATACCAATGCTCCATACTAGTGAGCCCCATTCGGGCAGTGTTCAGCACATTGAGCCAAGCAACGTTGAGCTGAGCGTGGTGGCAAGCCGAACGTAAATTATGCTTTTTAGCTTCATCCAAGGCCGCCTCCATAATGTCGGGGCGGGCTCCGAAAAACTTAATACCATCCGCTCCTTCATCAGCAATCTTTTGCACCCAAGTTCGTGCTTCTTGTGGGCTATTTACTCCCTTTTCTAACCCCTGACCAAAGAATGTATACGCCTGAATACGCGGAGCAGTAATCGTATTTTTAGCACTCTTCTCTCGTTGGTCGAGCGTCCACTCCAAACCATTACCACTGCCCGGGTCGCGAACCGTAGTAATACCGTGCGCCATCCAAAGTTTAAAGACGTATTCAGCAGGAGTACCCTGTCCTCTACCACCGATATGCCCGTGCATATCTACCAAGCCCGGTAGCAGATACATGCCAGAAGCGTCAATTTCTTTCCCACCTTCTTCTAACGTTGGGCGACCTTCGGTCTTGATAGGCACCCCTGGATAACCCACGGTTTTAATGGCCGCAATACGATTGTTTTCTACTACCACATCCACTGGACCAATGGGAGGTGAACCTGCTCCATTGATAAGGGTAGCTCCTCGGATGATGAGTTGAGGAAAGGGGCCCTCCCCTTCATCGCGTTCGGGAGCACGAGGAATAGGGTCTTCTTGGGCGTAAATTAGAAACGGAGTACAAAAGAGAAAGAGGGCGATAAAAGAAAAGATTCGGTTCATACAGGTATTCAGGTGTTTAGGCGGTTGCCGCGCAATGTTCAGACGACCGTCGCACGGTGTTCAAAGTTAATAGACTCTAAACTAAAAAACTTAGAACCTTGGATACAAAAAAAGCCATCCCTTTAATTTGAGATGGCTCTGATAAAAATATCTAAAGTTATACTACAAGCTGGCGATTGACTTTTCTAAGTCATCAATTAGCTTTTGTGACACCTGACGAGGCTTATCTTTCTTAACTGCTTTAAGCAAGCCTGCAGCTTTAGCACCAAACTCTTTAAGACCTGCTGGGTTTTTATCGTAGCCATAGCTACCGATGCACCAGTCAAGTTTTTCTTTGATTTCAGTGTACTTAGCGTCATTCATTTTCTCGAATTTAGCCGACGCTTCTTGGCAGCTTTTTGCTAGCTTTTCAGCGGCATCAGCAGCTGAGATTTTAGCAGTAGCTTTACCGTTGGTTTTAGCTTTAGGAGCCGCTTTGGCTTTAGGAGCAGCCTTGGGCGCGGTTTTAGCTTTAGGAGCTGCTTTAGCTTTAGGAGCGGCCTTCGCTTTGAGAGCAGCTTTTGCTGCTGTTGTCTTTGCAGCAGCTGGCTTAGTGGTTTTAGCAGCTGTTGCTTTAGTGGTTTTTGTTGACTTTGCCATAACTTAATAATTTGAGTTACAGAATGAATGGAAATTTGGTTTATAAAAGGAAATAGAAACGGGAATACGCGAACTTAGTACGATCTTCTGATATATCTATATCTAATTGAAATTCAGGCGAATTGTTTGGCGGGGAAGCAGAGATGCAATTACCTGACAAAGGTAAGGAAGGAATTTCGGTAAGCGCAAACCCTTCAATTAATTTATACAGTTTTTTTATTTATTAAACGAATATTTTTCAAAATCTCAAAGGTAGAGGAAATTCTAAACTAGATTTGTCAATTAGTCACAATTTTACTCAGTACAAATGAGATGACAGTACTGTGCTATTTAAGAAATCAAATGAGTTTCAGCATAAAAAAATGCCTTCTCAACCAAGTAATTAGCTAACTAACCTTTGCAAATATTACAACTAAATAATAGTTCTCCTGTGTAAATTATAAAAATAATATTGGCGTTAGATAAAATCAGCTGTTTTTACCAAATTTACTCAGCGTGCGAAATACGTACCTTGACCTATAACATTTCTTGCTATGACTCCAAGCACTACGGTTGCCACTTTAGAAAAACCCACCCTAAGCTTCTGGCAAATCTGGAATATGAATTTTGGTTTTCTCGGTATACAGTTCGGCTTTGCTCTACAAAACGCTAATACCAGTCGTATTTTTGAGACATTGGGTGCTAGTGTTGATGATATTCCAATCTTGTGGATTGCCGCACCTACCACTGGTTTACTAGTACAGCCTATTGTAGGTTACTTCAGCGACCGTACCTGGCACCCGAAGTTAGGCCGAAGGCGACCATTTTTTTTGATCGGTGCTATACTTGCCAGTATTGCCTTGGTAATTATGCCCAACTCCCCGGTGCTCTGGATTGCTGCTGGAACCCTCTGGATTATGGATGCTTCTATCAATATCTCTATGGAACCCTTCCGGGCATTAGTAGCCGATATGTTGCCATCCAAGCAGCGGACGATGGGCTTTGCAGTACAGACCTTTTTTATTGGGGTTGGAGCAGTAGTAGCATCGGCTTTGCCATATATGTTGGCCAACTGGTTCGATGTAGCCAATACTGCACCGGAAGGGTATATTCCTGACTCAGTAAAGTGGTCGTTTTACTTAGGTGGCTTCGCCTTCTTCACTGCCGTAATATGGTCAGTGCTACGAACCCGCGAGTATCCGCCCGAAGAGTTTCGTCGCTATAACGGGGAAGAAGATACTGAATTGGTTGACGAAGGAATTGGGCAAATCTTCACCGATTTTGTTAAGATGCCTAAGACCATGTTGCAACTGGCAGTAGTACAGTTCTTCACTTGGTTTGCTTTGTTTTGTATGTGGCTCTACACTACTTCAGCAGTAACCAGTCATGTGTACGGTACCACCGACACTACTTCTGAACTCTACAACGAAGGAGCCAACTGGGTAGGCGTTTGCTTTGCAGTATATAACGGATTCTCGGCAGCGCTGGCTTTCCTACTTCCGCGCATGGCGAAAAGCTTGGGACGAAAGCGAGTTCACCTAATTGGTTTATGTATTGGCGGGCTCAGCCTAATCTCTATTTACTTCATTCAAGACCCCAACTTGCTGTTAATTTCTATGCTCGGCGTTGGTTTTGCCTGGGCTAGTATCCTAACGATGCCCTACGCTATTTTAGCTGGCTCATTACCACCATCTAAGATGGGGATCTACATGGGTATCTTCAACTTCTTTATTGTGATTCCTCAGATTATCGCCTCGGGTACACTTGGGTTAATTTCTCGTACCTTTTTTGACAATCAGGCAATTTATGTACTGATGCTAGGGGGAGCGGCTATGATCTTAGCCGGTTTGTTGGTAACTTTTGTGGACGATATGGATGACGAAGCCGTAGAGGCTTGACTTCCCCGCGTACACGTGCGGCGTACAACGCTAGTATCAACCGAACAAACCACATAAATCACCTATGTCTAACAACCTAACCGATGAGCAAATACTTCTGACTAGAATTCAAGATAAACGCCAGGAACTAGCCAGCTACCTTATCAAGCATGAACCTCGCAACTCTCGCCTTATTAACTCTTCCATTATAGCAGGAGCACTGGCCGCAGCCTTAACTGCTGGACCCGGAGCAGGTGGCGAAGGGTTTATTGATTCTGCAAAAAGCATAATGTCATTTGGGATTCCGGTCTGGCAAGTACTTTGTCTGGCAGCATCGGCACTTTCGGTGGTAGCCGTCATCGCTAATGGTATGCTAAAGTCAAATAACCTTGCTAATAAAATCACCAAGACTCAAGCTTGTGATGCTAAACTAGAAGGGCTAGAGACTATGCTTGAGCTAAAGCAAGTTGACTTAGAACAAGCAACTCAGCTTTACACTCAATACCTCACCGAGATTTCACACATCTAACTATTAATTGACAGGGGAAAAGGGGTAAACCACTTTCTTGAAGAATAGCATTTTCATAAAAACAGTTTATGTGACATTTCTTGACTAACTTGTGCGCTGGCCTGAAAATTCAGCGGGCGTGCGGAAGCCCTTGTGCGGAGAAGCATTGAATTTTCTAGACTTTTTTGGTTCGTTTTTGTGTCAAGACGGGGTCTCCCAGACAAAAATAAACAGATAATAATGCTCATTTTTGGCATCAGAAGTTTTTATAACAAACCCTGTTTCTTGAAGTGAGCAAAGGAAAAAACACTAAGCTTCATCAGACAAACCATACCCACCTCCTCCGGGGGTATGAATGATAAACTGGTCGCCTACTTCTACTTCAGCTTGATCTATGCCATTTAATGTTTTCTGCGAACCATTATTCCGAATAATCCACTGACGTCCAATTTCTCCGGCTTCCCCCCCCACCATACCGTAGGGAGCCACTTTCCGATGTTGGGTGAGTACTGTTAATGAGAGTGGGGCGAGAAATGTAAACTTACGAACAATGCCATTGCCACCTTGCCACTTTCCATTTCCACCGGAGTTAGGTCGTACTGAGAATTCTTCTAATCGTACCGGATAGCGAAACTCTAACACTTCTGGATCGGTAATGCGGGTATTGGTCATATGCTGGTGAACTACATCCGCTCCGGCAAACCCATCACCCGCTCCGCTTCCCCCACCGATAGTTTCATAGTAGCCAAATTGCTCGTTACCGAATAATACATTATTCATCGTACCCTGACTACAAGCCACTACTTCAAACGCTTTCAACAAAGTATCTACCAGCCGCTGACTGGTTTCGGTATTGCCCCCCACCACTGCCGGGCACTGAGCTGGCTGGTCGCTGAATGTCGGATTGAGCAGAGAGTCTTTAGGTAACCTGATTTTGACTGATTGAAGTAAGCCCTCATTTAACGGTAAATCTTCATCAAGCAGTAACCGCAACACGTACATCACTGCGCTGTAAACAATGGCGGGAGTAGCATTCAAGTTATTCGGATGGGTTACTACGCTTCCTAAAAAATCAACTGTGAGCTGATTGTCTGACGATACACTAATCTGTACTTGTAATTGACTACCATCGTCTAGCAATTCAGTCGCTTCATAAGAACGCTTCGTCAATTGTTTCAAATAATCTTGTAAGCTATTTTCTGTCTGGAAAGCGATTTGTTGCATGTAATGAGCAATGGTATCAGTTCCGTACTGCTTGGCCAACTGTTGTAATGCTTCACCTCCCCAACGGATACTAGCTAGCCCACCATTAAGATCGGCTAGGTTTTCTTCCACATTCCGAGTAGGGTACTTTCCAGTAGTAAACATCTGTCGGATAGCGTCCCACTGTGCTTCTCCCTGGCGCACCAAATATGTCGGGGCAATCACCACTCCTTCTTCTTCCAGACTTGTTGCTTGAGTGGGCATAGAACCCGGACGAGAACCACCAATTTCAGCGTGATGCGCTCGGTTCGCTACATAGCCAATCAGTTGGTTTTCAAAGTACACTGGGGCGATAAGCGTAACGTCAGGTAAATGAGAGCCACCGTAGCCCGGATGATTGGTGATAATTACATCTCCCTCCTCTATTAGAATAGCCGAACGCACCGCCCGAACGCACATTCCTAAACTACCGAGATGTACCGGAATATGAGGAGCATTAACAATTAGTTTAGCATCAGCATCCAGTAAAGCACAGGAAAAGTCCAGGCGTTCTTTTACGTTTACTGAGAAAGAAGTGCGTTCCAGCAATGTTCCCATACCAGAGGCAACACTTCCAAAGCGATTAGTAAACAAGGCTAACTGCACTGCTTCAGGAGCGTCACGGCTAATGCTTCCCTCTTGTTTTTCACCGAAAAGTAACGCATTACGATGACCATCTAACTGAACCCGCCACCCCGATTCTATCCAAAGGGTAGTAGTATCACTCAGTACCAAAGCGGGGCCAGAGAAAGACGTTCCTACCCGAAGTTGACCCCAATTGTACACGGGCACGGTAACCCAGCCTTGCTGAGTATAGGCTGACTGGGAAGCCCCTGCGTCGGGCAAATACGGTTCACTTTTTTCAGGAATTGGTGGCTTAGGGGGTAACGTAGAAACTACCACCTTGATTGATTCTAACTCTATTTGCCGATCAGTGAGCCAGTGCCCGTACAGATTTTCGTAACGCTGCCGATAGGCATCAATCACTTTATCGAGACGAGTAAAATCTATATCTAATGTACTCTCTTGCCCCTCAAACCGCAGGAATAATTTAACCAGCCGGGTTTCTAGTTCTTCTTCAGTATAGCCTTCTTGCTGACAAAGTTCTGTCGCTTCTTGACGCAATTGCTCGATCCACTCTTCCACATTGGCTTGGATTTCAGCGTACGGACGAAGTATTTGACGGGTAGCAAATCGCTCCAGTACTGCCTGCCCCATACCGTAAGCACTGAGCAGCCCTGCCTCATGCGGAATAATGACCTTTTTCACTCCCAGCAGTAAAGCAATTTCGCAAGCATGTTGCCCGCCTGCTCCTCCGAATCCCAACAGCGTATAATCGGTTGGGTCAAAACCTTTCTGCACCGAAATACTGCGGACTGCCTCAGTCATCTTTTCATTGGCAATTTGCAGAAAACCCGCTAGTAATGCTTCATCAGAAATATCACTCGCATCCGGCATATTTTCTTTGATATTATCTAATGCTCGCTGAGCATGATCCCGGTTAATTGGTATGCCGAACTTATCTTCCCGTAATCTTCCTAGCAACAGGTTTACATCAGTGATGGTGAGCGGCCCGCCTTGCCCGTAGCAAGCCGGACCAGGATAAGCTCCAGCACTTTCTGGCCCAACGGCTAACGCACCGTTTTTGTACTGGCAAATCGAGCCGCCACCCGCCGCTACCGTCTCAATCGCTAAAGCCGGTGAAGTAATCTCAGCGTCGCCTACTTTGGTTACGTACTGATAATCATATTCCTCATCGTAGCGAGAAACATCAGTACTGGTACCTCCCATGTCCAGGGAGAGTAATCGCTGAAAATCCGGGAATTGTGATTGAACCTGTTTAAGTACGCTAACTGCCCCAACGACTCCTCCGGCCGGACCACTAAGCAAACTATCTTTAGGCTGAAACAAATTAGCATCCGCTAACCCGCCAGCACTACTCATCACCTTCAGGCTACCATCCGGAACATGCTTGCCAATGCGATCCAGATAATGGTGGATGATAGGGGCGAGATAGGCATTAACCAAAGCAGTGGAAGCACGGGGAACAATCTTCTGAGAGGGAGAAAGTTGAGATGAAACCGAAACATAGGGAAATTTCTCCTTAGGCAACACCCTGGCTAATTGCTGCTCATGTGTCGGGTTACAATAGCTGTGCATCAGAGCAATAGCCACTGATTCAGGTTGAGAAGTAGCTAGTTGCTGCTGTACCCGGTTCATTTCATCTTCAGCCAGCAAAACAACCGCATCTCCCTCAGCATTCAGTCGCTCGTCTACTTCAATTACGTTCTCGTAGTAAGGAGCAGGTTTTTGAATATTTAGTGAAAAGATGTGCGGGCGTTGTTGCGTACCAATTACTAGTAAATCTTTAAACCCTTTGGTGACGAGTAAAGTAGTTTTGGCTCCTTTCCTCTCTAACAAGGCGTTAGTACCCCGGGTGGTACCCAAGCGCATTTCCATCGGTGGTAATGACTGATTGATCGGGGTGGCAGTTGCCAGTCGAGCAGCTAGTACCGGAGCTTCTTCGTGAGCTGTCAGGGAAAAATCGCTGCCGGTAAATTCTTCAGTCAGTGGCTCGCTGAAGATGATAGAGCTATCTTCAGGATTAAACTGCTGAATTAGATAAGATTGGGAAGGAGAAATTTGCAGGGTGTAGGCGTTGAGTAAATCAGGTTGGCTAATGTGCCAGTTCTGTTTGATTTTCCAACGTGTAGAGTTGATGCTTTCTAGCAGTTTTCCGCGTAGTGTACCATCGCTGAGGACTTTCACTCGGTGAAGGTTTCCCTGAGGACTATGAGCCAGGCAATCAGTAAAAGTCCCTCCGGTATCTACCCAGATTTTCCACCGATTAGCTGATTGGGTAGCCATTACTGTTAGTTATCACCCGCCACTTCTACCCGCACCCCTACCGACAAAATTTCGGGTAAAGTATCGCGGCGCATATACTGCTGAAGGCGAATCTGGTACATCCCGGCTGTATCGAACTGATAACCAGGTAGGGCAAGTATCTGATGAGAGAAAATATCACCCAGACCACTTCCGTAAGGTTTACCCGTTCTAGGCTCAAATAGATCCATTTGATAAAGGTCTTCCTGGATGACATTGCCCATCGTATCTTCCAGATAGTAGGTGAGATATAAGTTGCGGAAAGGGTACGAAACGGTGTTCCGTACATTCCAGTAGATATTGTACGGTTGTGCCGAATCATCTACCTGAAACCGAAATACTGGTAAACTATCGGCTGCCCAGGCTTTTTGGTCGAAATTGACATTTTCCTCGTACAGACGATTTTCATCGCAGCTGGACAAGGTTAGTGAAAAGATGACAACCAAGAAGAATAAGAAAGTCCGGTGAAAGCAAAGAATCGGGTTTGAGGATAATTTCATTGCTAGCTGATAGTAATTAGAACAGAATGCAACTGGCGGGCAAATTTAACCTTTTTTCTTTCGCTTCTTCCGGCGCTTGTTTTTATTCTGCTTCTTTTGGAATTTTTTGTCCATATTCACTAGATCGTTGTTCAAAACAACTGAATCAGACTTCACTGCCACATGATCTTCTACTAGTGTATCAGGAAATGTCCCTTTAGCATTCAGCTCTAGCACTTCGCGTACCCGCTGGGCACTTAGGGGTATCCAGGCACTTTCTCCGGCAAAGCTGAACCACATCGTTCGTTTGAAGATATCGGTTTTTTGCAGTATGGCTTCTCCCTTTCGGGTTTTCAGCGGTCTGTTTACTTCAGGAATGTGCTTGAGTGCATTCATGTACGTCTCCAACTCATAATTCAGGCAGCACTTAAGCCGTCCGCATTGCCCTGATAATTTACTGGGGTTTAAAGATAAATTCTGATAACGAGCAGCTGAAGTAGAAACGCTTTTAAAATCCGACAGCCAGGTAGAGCAGCAGAGCTCCCGCCCACAGGAACCGATACCCCCGATGCGTCCAGCTTCTTGTCGCAAACTAATCTGGCGCATCTCAATACGAATACGAAATTCCCCGGCTAGTACTTTTATGAGTTCCCGAAAATCAACTCGGCTATCGGCTGAGTAGTAGAAGGTAGCTTTATTATTATCGGCTTGATATTCTACATCCGAGAGCTTCATAGAAAGTCCCATTTTCTGGATAATCTCCCGGGTGCGGTACATAGTGGGCATCTCCCGGTTGCGGACTTTCTCTAGCTTTTCAAGATCTTGATCAGTAGCTACCCGGTAAATAGCGCGAATCTGATCATTATTAGGCACTTTCTTCTTCTGCATCTGAAGCCGTACCAATTCGCCTTGCAACGATATATAACCAATGTGGTAACCGTTAGTCACATCTACCACTACTGGGTCACCCGTGGTAAGAGATAAGTCTTTAGTATTGCGAAAAAAGTCTTTACGACCGTTTTTAAATTTAACTTCTACAATATCGAAAGTATTGAGCGAAGGAAACTCCATATTGGAGAGCCAGTCGAATACATTCATTTTATTGCACCCTCCGGTGCCACAGCCACCATTGCTTCGGCAGCCTTTTACTGTACTATTGCTGGTGCTACAAGTACTACATCCCATATCATCCTCTGTATATTTAGTCAGAAGGCAAATTACCTTCCTATTTGAAGTTTCTAATAAAACTAACCAGATGTCCAGTTACTTCTTTGAGAGTCAGTTAACTAGGACACTGCGTAAAATACTAGGATTTTGGATAAAAACGAATTGACAGCCTTATTTTCCAGAAGGTGAGTAGCGTAAAATATCTTGCCCGATATCTTTTCGATAGTAGATATCCTCCCAGTTAAGCTGATTTACTTGATGATAGGCTAACTCCAGTGCAGACTCTAGTTGATCGTGAAGAGCTGTAACCGCTAGCACCCGCCCCCCGTTAGTAACCACCTGCCCTGACTCCTCCTTCGTTCCAGCGTGGAATACCAAACTATCGGATGCTTCGGATAAACCCGTAATTGGCTTACCTTTTTCGTAGCTTCCCGGATACCCACCCGATACCATTACCACTGTAGCGGCAGCCTGTGATCTAATTTGTACTGATGTTTCAACCAGTTGTTGTCGAGCAGTTGCTCTCAACAGCTCAACCAAATCACTTTCTAGGCGAGGTAGAATAGCCTGGGTTTCCGGATCGCCCAAACGCACATTGTACTCAATCACATAAGGGCTTCCGTTTACATTCATTAGTCCTAGAAAGATAAAACCTCGATAGTCAATATCTTCTTTAGCTAACCCCTGAATTGTAGGCTCTACAATTTGGGTTTTTACTTTGGTAAGAAATTCTTCGTTAGCAAATGGCACGGGAGAGACAGCTCCCATACCGCCAGTGTTAGGTCCAGTATCATTTTCACCAATACGTTTGTAGTCTTTAGCTTCGGGCAGTAAATGGTAACTTTTTCCATCGGTCAGTACAAATACTGATAGCTCTATTCCTTCCAGAAACTCTTCAATAACTACTTTCTGACTAGCCTGACCAAACTTCTGGTGCTGAAGCATATCCCGCAATGTCTGGCTAGCTTCTTCCTCAGTCGTACAGATAATCACCCCTTTACCAGCCGCAAGTCCATCAGCTTTTAGTACGACAGGTAAGTTATGATCTTTCAGATATTCCAATCCTGCATCCAGTTCATCAGCGACAAATGTACGCGACGCAGCCGTAGGAATGCTATTCCGCTGCATAAACTGCTTAGCAAAGTCTTTACTACCTTCTAGCTCTGCCCCCGCCTGGGTAGGGCCAACCACTAGAACGTCGGTAGTTGATGGATTACTTTTTAAAAAGTCTGTTACTCCGGCTACCAGTGGAGCTTCAGGCCCTACAACCACTAACTCAATGTTCTCCTGCTGAATAAAGACTGCCACTCGCTGAAAATCAGCCTGATCGTAACCATTCTTTATAAGTGTTTCTGAAGTATTAAACTGAACAGTACCTGCGTTGCCAGGTGTAACAAAAAGCCGATTGCAATGGGGGCTTTGACTTATTTTCCAGGCCAATGCGTGCTCACGCCCTCCCGAGCCAAGTAGTAGAATATTCATGGGTTAGGTTTTAGGGCGTAAAGCTAAGGAATAGAACGGAAACCGGAAAACGAAAACCCGAGAGTGCAATGCTCAAACTGAGTCAGAAAAAACGGGCTATATTACTATTCGGAGTTTCGTTTGATCGGAAATTTCGTAGGCTTGCTCGTCAGCAGATTACTCGGTTCCGGTGACTTCATACATTACCTGTACCCAACCTTTGTAGGTGCGGGGAACTGATTGTAGCTCGAGAAAGCTAACATCGGCTTGGTAGTAGTATACTCCGGGCGAAACCCGCTTGCCCTCAGCAGTACGACCATCCCAGAACCTCCGAAGGTTTACTTCTCGGGAAGGTGTAGCTTCACTATCGTAAGCATGCACTTCTTTTCCCCAGCGATTGAATATCCGCAGTTGCACTCGCTGCACGAAACGAGGACAAAACGGCTCATTAAGTGTCTCAAAGTTTTCATTGACTCCATCATTGTTGGGAGTAAAAATGTTGGGAAGAGCGAAGAAGGGACAATTATCTTGGCAGATGGGCTCTGACCAATCACTTTCGTTACCCGACTGATCTACTACCCGCAATCGGTAGCATCCAGCAGGCATAGGGAGTGGTCCATCTACGTAGAAAGAATCTATTACCTGCGAAGCAATGAGTTGATACTCCTCCAGTCTTAACGTATCAGTAGAAGCAAAGTAGACATTTACTCCAGCTACATCCGAAGCGCAATCTTCCCGTTGAATTTGCCAGGCGATGGTGTTACTCCATCCTGCGTAATCACAGGGTTTCCCGGCTAACTGAGATTCACAGTCTTCCCCGCCTACCAAAGCTATAGAAGCCACTGGGCAAGGTGGAATAGTATCGAAAGGTGATACACAGATACGCTGAGATCGATTCAGTAACGGAGCCTCAATCGGTAATGAAGCATCGTACCTTCCTTGAGTTAATACTTGATAACAATAGGTAATCTTCTCACCATCCGTAGCATCTACTTGAGTGTCGGTATACGAAAAACCCTCGGATGTGACTAGCACACTATCTAGTAATACTAGCGTTTCGTCATCGGAAGCAGCCCGAAAAATATAATGATAAGGATAATCAGTACTTTGATTATTCCAGGGCACATTAGCTTGCCAGTTCACCTCAATTTGAGCGGGCTGAGCCGCAGCTGCTAAACGTACCGAGGAAGTCACTGCCGAAGTATCTATTACGTTCCCATTGGCATCGAAGCCCACCACTTGGTAAAAATATATTTCTGACTCTGTATCCAATCCTTCATCTTCGTAGATAGTAGCGGTCAGCTCGGCTATCATTTCTAAAGGAGAAGCCCCTTCCGTTCCGCGTAACAGCACATACGAATAAGGAGCAGGAAATAAATCGGCAGCTTCGCCCAAGGGTTCTGTCCAACGTACAATGATTCGGCCATCGGTTGATCCGGTAGCATCCACATCCACATGAGTGATAAAAGGGGCTTGAGACGGTGTAGTCACACAAGCCTCCTCCGAAGCTACGCTTACACTTCCATCAGGAAAGGTAGCTACCATTCGGTAACAGTAAGTTACTCCTGGTAGTAAATCATCTAAACGGCCGTCTTGCACACTGACTAAATCCGGATCTAATGTTTTTACGAGAGTATATCCTGCCTCATCGGGCAACCCAGTTTGGCAAATATCACTGGCAAGTGGATACGAACCAATTCGGCGGTACACTTGTACCGACTCAGCCTGATTGGCGCAGAAGTACTGATCCCAACGTAGTAAAACTTCGTCGCCTCGTAGGTTAGCTTGTAAATTTTCTATGGGAGGGGCAACCACCGTAATATTCCACTGATCATAAGTAACTAGAGGCGGAGGTACCGAAGGCACATCACTTACTTTTATATTAACCTGATACGAACGCAGACGTACATCAGCGCATTGAGGTGTCCACTCAAATGTAGCTTCAGCTGGAGTAGCCAGCTCCGTCTGGCTGGGAGAAAGCGTAGCGGGTTGCGGTAAATTAAAGGGTTCGCCAAAGCCTTCAAAGACCAATTGGTTACCATCCCGGTCGCGGGCACTCACCGATAGATTGATTGGTTCCCCGGCAATTACGCATAGGTCTTGAGGCACTTGTACCTCTGGCGGAAAGTTGATTCCATCCTCCACAATGATCTGCATATCGCGAGTGACGTAGCCTAAACGAAACCATTCTCCTTCTATTTTCCGCCACTCTTCTACAATAAAAGCTACATTATATTCGCCCAGGTTGGCTGGTGCATTCCAGGTAAGCAGTCCAGTAAAAGGATCAAGGTCAAGAAAAACCGGCGTGCTACCATCTTGCCGTACTGGTCGGGGATTAATTCCCCGCTCCCGGTCGTATACATCAGGGAAAGTATAGTCAAATACTTCTATATCCCGATCTTGTTTTGGGATGACCAGACGGTACGAAAGACTGTCACCATCAGGATCGTAGGCACTTGGATTATGCGTAAAAGTGCGACCAATTACCGCCCCATCCACGGGCACACTACTCAAAATAGGGGTGCTATTGCAAAATAGCGGATCAATCACAATTTCAGTTTCAATGTAGAATGGTGTATCCCTAGAATTTGTCATATTTAATATCCCTTCATTTCGATTCTGCTCACGATAGCTCACCACATAAGTACCCCCTGCTGGAAAAGTGTATTCAAAAGTGTAGGTACTGATACGTACTTCTTCTTCGCCTACCGCAATAATCCTACGGTCAAAAACTTCTTCGGGTACGGGAATCGGATCGCCAAACCCAAAATAGAGTTCCCCATCGCCTAGTAGTATTCCCGATTCAGTATCTTCGTATCCGGTAAGGGTGAAGCGGTAGGTAAATTCTTGACAAGAAAGTAGTGAAGCAGTTATTTCTCCAGCTCGGATATGAGTAGCTAACAAAGATGGAGCGTAAAGAAGAAAGAAAGAGGTAAGCGAAAAAATGGTTAGAATACGCATACTAGAGAAAAGATAAAAAAACGATACCACACTGGGCTTCCCCCACAGCTTGAAAACGAAAAATTACTAAGCACTAGTATGCTATGAAAAGATGTATTTTTCCCAACCAGTGGGAGTCAAATTACCGCTTTACAAAACGTAGCACTTTTTGCAGATCGCCCTGCTGAAGCGTGAGGAAGTAAATACCGGGCTGACATTCGGGGATACTATAACTATTTTCACCTAGCGAGACTGTACGACGGTCTATTTCCAAACCAATAATATTATGGAGAGTAGCCGTAGCCCCTTGCCAGATGTCCTCAGCAATTTTTAGAGTGAATTCACCCTCGTTAGGATTGGGAAACAGCTGCACCTTAGGTTTGTCTGGCTCTTCTTGACTATTCAATCCTGACTCATTGTAGATTGAAGCAGTCCGGGTGATTGTTTCTTCTCCGTATATATAATTAGCTTTCACCCCCATTGGCAAAAGAATCATTGCTATAAATATACCTAAGTAAAATTTCCTCATAGCTGTTTTCGTAGATCGCCCTCTAAATTTTCCCTGCTTTCTGTATATTAGACCCCAAAAGTAACCAGAAGGTTGAAACGCATTTGTTAAAATTTTATAAAATTTCTATCACAACTCACCTTATCTATCATGCATAAGCTTTTGCTACTGGGCTTAGCCCTCCTATTTTCTACTATTCCGACGTTTGCCCAAGATTCTATTTCCGAAAAGACTAAGGAGATGGAAAAGTACGATGGTTACTTTCCTTTCCACTGGGATGCTGATGAAGGAAAAATCTACCTGGAGGTGAATAAGCTAGATACCGAATTTTTGTGCTACACCACCTTAGCTGCCGGAGCCGGCTCTAACGATATTGGCCTAGACCGGGGTCGATTAGGCAGCCCCAAAGTAGTTGAGTTTCGAAGGGTTGGTAACAAAGTACTACTGGTAGAACCGAACCAATACTATCGGGCGGTATCGGAAGATGAAAATGAGCAGCGAGCCGTAGCTGAGTCTTTTGCTGAATCAGTGATTTACGGGTTTAAGGTGTCAGCTGAGGAAGATGGCAAAGTGCTGATTGACCTGACCGAATTTGCCTTAAGTGATATTTACGGCATTAGTGGTATGATTAAGCGTACCAAGCAAGGCACTTTTAAAGTGAATAATTCACGTAGTGCAGTGTATCTTCCCCGTACTAAAAATTTCCCGAAAAACACTGAGATTGAAACTACCCTTACTTTTACTGGACAAGATGCCGGGGCTTACCTTCGCTCAATATCACCTGATAATCAGGCGGTAACGGTTCGTCAACATCATTCTTTTGTTGAGTTGCCAGATGATAATTATGAACCCCGTGCCTTTGATCCCCGCTCGGGATACGGCTCTGTACAGTTTATGGACTATGCCACTCCAGTGGATCAACCCATTATGCAACGACTGATTCGTCGGCACCGTTTGCAAAAACGTGACCCTTCCGCCGAGGTAAGCGAAGCAATTGAACCCATTGTGTACTATATGGACCCAGGCGCCCCAGAACCGATCCGCTCGGCACTGATGGATGGTATGCGTTGGTGGAACCAGGCCTATGAAGCCGCGGGTTACCGCGATGCCTTTCAGGTGAAGCTTTTACCTGAAGATGCTGACCCGATGGATATTCGCTACAATTTGGTACAGTGGGTGCATCGTTCTACTCGGGGCTGGTCCTACGGAGGTAGCATTTATGATCCGCGCACCGGGGAAATCATTAAGGGAAAAGTAACATTGGGCTCGCTACGAGTTCGTCAAGACTTTTTGATTGCCTCTGGCCTAGTGGCAGAATACGAAGAAGGAAAATCTGTATCTAAGGAAATGATGGAAATGTCTTTGCAACGCCTTCGGCAACTGGCGGCTCACGAAGTAGGACATACGCTGGGTTTGGTTCACAACTATACCTCTTCAGTCAACGGTCGGGCTTCGGTAATGGATTATCCGCACCCCAAGGTAGATATTAAGGACGGCAAGCTAGATTTGTCGGATGCTTACGACGATGGTATTGGCGAATGGGATAAAGTAGCTATTACCTACGGCTACCAGGATTTTCCCGAAGGCACTGACGAAAAAGAAGCCCTGAACGAAATACTGCAACAATCCATTGACGACGGGCTACTGTTCATTTCTGACCGGGATGCTCGAGCGGTGAGCGGTGCCCACCCTCACGCCCACCTCTGGGATAATGGTACCAATGCGGTGAAGGAACTAAGACATGTAATGGAAGTTCGTGAGATTGCCCTGAATAATCTATCCGAGAAGAAAATTCCGTTTGGGCAACCTGTTGCTACCCTAGAAGAAGTACTAGTGCCGATGTATCTGTTCCACCGCTATCAAATAGAGGCTGCTGCTAAATTGGTAGGTGGGTTAGACTATACCTATGCCGTACGAGGTGATGGGCAAAAGCCACTAGCAGTAGTGGATGGACGAAAGCAACAGGAGGCTATTGATGCTTTGCTGGAAACTATGTCGCCTGAATCCCTGAAAATCCCTGAGAGTGTACTCAGTCTACTCCCACCCTACCCCTTAGGCTTTTACGAAAATGAACGAGAAATATTCAAGTCCCGTACTGGCATTACTTTTGACCCAATCGCCGCTGCTGAATCTGCCACGGATTTTACGCTAAGCTTGTTACTAAACCACGAGCGAGCCACCCGCATGATTGATTACGCCTCCCGCGAAAGTAGTGTTCCTGGTTTTACTGATCTCACTAATGAATTGGTGCAGAAAACGTTTAATGTTACTTCTCAGGGTCAGGGTTATGAGGGAGAGTTGCAACGACTCGTGCAACGACTATTATTAACTCACCTTATTCAATTAGCTAGTAACGCGAATGCTTCCGGACAAGCACGAGCAGTAGCTACTCTTCGGATTGAAGATATTGCTCGGCTCTTAGCAAAGGAAAGTGGTAGCACCTCCGAAATGGCGCACCAAGCATTTCTTTTACGCGAGATCAATATGTTTGAAAAAAACCCAGAAGATATTTCCTTACCCAGTCCCCTCAGCCCACCCGATGGTTCACCGATTGGGCAAAGTGGCCTAGATCATCTTGAACCTTGGTGTGCTTCTCAAGCAGATAATTAGAAACTAATAATTTGGATATGCTCTTAAGGCGAGATTACTCTACTGGGTAGAAATCTTATTGGTTCCTCTACAGTGCGCTGCTATATTCGAAACCATCTCACGCGGAAGACGATTAGTAATTCGGACTTGAAAAGAATAATCAGCTGTCCTTCAGCCCCTAAATCAATAGCAGGTTTGCAAAGAAAGTTATGAAGGGAGTTATTCACTCACTTTTCTCAAAGATAAAGTTTCTAAAGTCACTAGCGTTTACTTTGAATTGTTTGATCTCTCCTGCATTGTTCCGATTGAAATAAAATACAACACCATTTTGTGTAGCGTAGAAAGTATCTTCGTCAATAGGAACCAGCGGAATTTTGACAATTCCCTTTTTAGCGAAGATTCTATTCTTTTTGCTTTTAATACTAAGTTTGGCGTTTATACTTACGTTAATAAACGGCTCCCGGTAATCATTGTATTGTAAAAATATAAGTAGCCAAAGGCGGGAGATCCATTGGAATACCCACATCGCCTTCGCTAATAATCACGTCGCTGGTGTTCATGGAAATGGTGGTTTCCGTCCGGAAAATATCTTGGAGGGTATAAGTTGCTTCCTCCGACAATCCTATAGCCCGTATCGCAGTGACCGGAATTTTAAGATTGAACGAACGGGAATGGTCGGCATCAAAGTTAGTGACGATGAGCAACCGCTGATTTTCGGTGAATCGTAAAAAAGCGTATACCTGATCGTCATATCCCTCAGTAAAACGTTGGTTATGGCGGTGCAGATCATAGAAATACCCCTTCCGAATAGCTTCCTCCTGCGCCAGATTGAGTAATCCTTGATAAAAATTTCGCAATTCTTGCTGCTCATCACTCAACTGTCCACCGTCAAACTGACCGCCATTTACCCACTTTTGGTGTTCGGGGACGCCCCAGTAATCAAAAATGGTCGTTCGCCCATCGTCACCACTAAAGCCAGATTCATCCTCTGCTGGCTCACCTACTTCTTGACCAAAGTAAACCATTACTGGTCCGGTATGCCAAAGCGTACTGACTACCATTGCGGGTTTTGCCCGGTGGGGATCGTTGCCGAAAAAACGGGAAGCGATGCGCTGCTCATCGTGGTTTTCCAGAAAGCGTAGCATGTTCCGGTTTTTATCGCGCAGAAACTGCCAAATTTCTGGTAAGTGCTGTACTGAGCCTCGCTGCTCAATCACTGCCCGCAGCGTATCGTACAATTGAACCTTATCGTAGAGGTAATCAAAACCTCCGGTATCGATGTAATTACGGTACTGATCTGGATTATAGATTTCGGCGATGAACACGATATTAGGATACACTTCTTTCACCTTCGGAATTACCCAGTGCCAGAACTCTACGGGAACCATCTCGGCCATATCACAGCGGAAACCGTCTACGCTTCGTGCTGACCAGTATAGTAGTATATCCAGCATTTTCTGCCAGGTATCGGGAACAGGATCAAATTGTACCTGACGGCCATTTAGGTAATCTACGCCGTAGTTAAGTTTCACGGTTTCAAACCAATCGTTTACGCTAGGTTGGGCAGTAAATTGGTCATTCCCCGTAGCCTTGGCAGGATTTTCGTCAAACGTACCATCTTTGGTAGGAAATGAATGCTCACCTAGCGATTGATAGTCTGCTGGAACCTGAAAGGGTTCGCCCACGATGTAGTAAAAATTATTATCGGTTGAAAACGCCTGATTGGTGTCATCACTCGCTCCGAAATCTTCTACATTTTCAGGTTTGGTATCTGACTGATAAAAGCGGGCTACGTGGTTGGGAACAAAGTCAATAATTATTTTGAGCCCATGGGCACGCGTACGCTGCACCAGCGCCTCAAACTCCGTCATACGATTGTCTACATCCTCCGCCAGATCGGGGTTTACGTCATAGTAATCCTTAATAGCATAGGGTGATCCAGCCCTACCCTTTACCACATCAGCATTGTCCAATGGAATATTGTATTCACGATAATCGTTTAGTAGCGCATGTTCAATTACCCCAGTGTACCAAATATGAGTAGCCCCTAGGTCTTTCAAACTACTAAGGGCAGCTTCGTTAATATCATTAAATTTACCTACTCCATTTTCTTCAGCAGTGCCCCATACTACGTTATTGGTTTCGGTATTACCAAACAGGCGTGTGAACATCTGGTAGACTACTATTTTCTGATCGGACGATAAAGATTCCTCCAGCAGTAGATTAGGGTCTTCTTGAGCAATAGCCTGTAATTCTTCAGTAGTCACAATGCGTTTAGTTTCAGTAGTTAATGGGGTACAGCGAATACACAAAAGTACAAGCCCTAAAGAAAGTATGCGTCGGTTCATAGACTTTTTTGTGTGGTGAAGAATAAGTCAACTGATAATAAAATGAGTTGATCGTTGTTAAGTAGTATAATAGCTTTGTATCTTTCTAAACCTTACGCCAAACTTACTCGGTATGCGCAGATTATCTGCTTTCGTTCTCATTTTTTTATTATGCTCTTTGAGCTTGGCAAGCTACGCTCAGGACTGGAGCTTTGCGCTAGGCCCGGGAGTTACTCAGTATTTGGGAGATGTAAATCAGCAGCGTTTGGGCGGCAATCGTTGGGCGATTAACGCTGAAGGCTGGTACCGATTGACCGATAACATTCAAATTAAATCAGGAGTAAGTCTATACCAACTCTACGCCGAGGATGCCAATGCTGAACGGTTGCGTAGTTTCCGCTCAAACAATTTTGAGTTTTACTCTACCGCCATGTATTCCTTTAAGCGAGGCTTTTTTACGCCATTTGCCTACGCGGGCTTAGGGGCAACTACCTCTAACCCTCAGGGTGACAGCCGTTTGGGCTACTTTAACCTGAAAGAAGTAGAGCCCGAGGCTGAAAATGTGCCTGGCCTAATTGGCATGATTCCCTTTGGGGTAGGTTTAGACTACGAGATTACTCCAGTGCTTTCATTGGTAGTAGATCTAGCTTTACGCTATGCGCTTAGTGACCGACTGGATGCTATGCGTCGCGAAATTATTGTAGTAGATGAACTCAGCCCGCTGGCTCGCGAGTACTATGCTGCTCTATCGGAAGAGCAAGCCCGAGCAATCAACGAAGAGCCATCGTTGCGGGGTGGTAGCTCAGCTGATAATGACCTCTACGGGATGCTTACGATAAAAGTGCGCTTTACCCCTACCTCATCCCTCTTCGGCTGCGTAGATCCGTACAAATATTCCCGACCCGACCGCCGCCGCAAACAAAAGAACTACAAACCACTCTAAGATTTTCCTTCGGTAGCGAGCTGTGCCTCCAGCTTCTCGATCTTCTCCAGATAGGCTTTTTCTTTGCGGTGCATCTCTTCCTGTGTGGCTGATAGCTCCTCCATATTCTGCCGCATTTCTTCTTCCTGCGCCTGCATCATTTCAGCTTGTTCTTGTGATTCCATCAACAGTCGGTGGGTTTGAGTATTAATCCGAGCATTCCGTAGCGCAGAAGCAATAGACTCAGCCACTTTTTCTACAAATGAAATTTGATGATCCTCCAATACTGTAAACGAAGCTAATTCTAGGATACCTTCTACTGTATCTTCTATCAATAAAGGTATAACCAATATGGCAGAAGGTTGGGAGCCACCCAAACCGGAACGAATATCAGCATAGTCAGTGGGCACTTCGGTTAGGTAGATAGTTTCCTTTTCCAGATAAGCCTGTCCTATGACACCATCGCCTGCTGGTATTGATTTATTGATAAACTTCTGTCGCTGATAAGCATAACAGGCTTTCATGTGTAGCACCGTCTTATTGCCTTCTTCTTCCACTAAGAATATAGCTCCCTGGCTAATTTCTAGATAATTTACCAATTGCTTCAGTACCTGATTGCTAAGCTCCTCAATATCCTGGGCATTGCGAAGAGTATCGGTAAATAGGGTTAGACCTTGCGTAGACCAGCCTCTTAGCTGAGCATCATTACGGTTTTGTAGTAGCTGATCCCGCATTTTTATCAGTACACTCCCTAGCGTATCTTCTTCTCCTAAGGCCTGGTATTCCTGCTCCAGATTTCCTTCCCCAATAGCTGTAGCAAAGTCAGCAGTTTCGTGTAGTCCTCTTACAACTGTTTTGAGAGCCTGAATCATGTCACCCAGTTCATCTTTTCTTGCCGTAATTTCATGATCCATTTGTAGATTCCCGCGAGATAGATTGTTTAAATTAGCTTGAATTTGCTTAATGGGACTGATAAACCGCTGGGCAATCAAGTATGTCACCCCAGCAATGATTACACTGATAAAAAGAGTGATGAGAATGATGATATTTCGTAATCGTACTACTGGCTGAAGAGCTTCAGCAACATCCATCTCGCTAAGGATTGCAAAAGTTATATTTCCCACTTGTAAGGAGGAGTAGGAGCTCAGCACTGGAACACCTCGGTAATCGTCAATAATCTGGGTACCAGAGCTTCCGACTAGTGCCTCTTCTACCCCCAAGGTTTCTACCTTTAGCTTAAGCACCGTAGATTCTTCTGAGAAGCGGGAATCAGAGCGCATTAAATAATCACTCCCTACTAGATACGTCTCCCCCGATTCGCCTAACCCGGTACGTTCTTGGGTAATAGCATTTATTTCATCTAAAGGGATTTGGCCAATAAGTACTCCAATTACGTTTCCTACAGAATTGCGGATAGGTGAAGAAACAAAAGAAGCAGGATCACCATTACTAGGGGCATAATGATCAAAGTCTACAATAGTATTCGATTTCAAGCCTTCCCGGTATGCTTCAGCTATATTTTGATCACTGTAGGGACCATCTACTAAGTTGGTGGCGAAATCCGGCTCATGCACTACAGTGTAGATAATATCACCTGCCAAATTCACCAAGAATAGGTCGTATAAACCATACGTCTCTTTGATTTTAGCCAAATAAGGATGGTACACTTGGTTTACTGAGTCGTAAGCCGATGAGGTAACGCCCTGTAAATAAGTACTGTCGTAAGCCTGCAATGAATTAGTAATTACTGGCAGTGAGGCCATCACCTCGATAGTGGCTATTTGATCGGAGAAAAAATCGGTTACCTGCGTACGCTTAGTTTCGCGCACTGAGGTGAGTTGCTCAAAAGTTCGGTCTAAAATAGCGGCCTTTGCCACGAAGTAGACGATAAAGCTTAGTCCTAGTAGGGTTAATAGGCCCAGAGAAGTGAAGCGCACAATTAACTGAGTGGCAATACTTACCTTTCTGTCCCTCTCCATAAACTAGTTGCTGTAAAATCTATTAGTTGATTAGTAGTCAACATTAAAGCTAAGATTCAGCTTACTAACTATAAAACGAAAAGCGCTAAAGACCTTACGATGTATGATTAGAATAGAAAGGAAATGCTATTGAAAATATACCTATCGGTACTACATTTCTACTGAGTACTATAGATCAATTGTCACGCTCCTACCTACATAAACGCCCTGTGGTAAGTCTACAATGAACGTGGTGGTGTTTTGATCGGGGTCGGGATAGGCTATAAAGTTGTCTCCCTGGGTTTCGTAAGTGCCAGAAATGGTGAGTAATGCTTTTGTTAGTTTTCGGGATGGGTCGGCTACCGTTAGTTGGGAAATATGATCTTCCTGGATTTTTAGCATTACCATTCCCTGGCTTTCTAGGCTAACTTTTAGATCATCTGTAACTTCAATTTCTCCGGCTTGATAAAAAGCTGCCTGGCAAATGTTTAGTTTGTTACTTTTCACAGCCTGCAACTTGCCAGTGTTGGCGATAATTTCAATATCTCGATTTGCATCGCTGCTCCGCTCCAATTCCTCTACTTCCACATCCGGTACTACAATGTAGGAGTAGGATTCATTTTCCGGCTCGTTGCCGTGATCAAGCCATAAGGTAAATACTTCTTTGCTAACAATCTCTTCTGAAATGTTCTTCTGATCGGTGATGTCCGACCAGCGGCCTTGCTCCACCTGGTTAGATAAATGCACGCTGGTACGCTCGAGGAAAATATAGCCAATTTTATCCTGATGCACCCATTTCACATTATCCAACACTCGGTTACCTTGAGGAAGTTGTTGACTTTCGCCCTCCTGCAATACGGTTACATCGCTTCTCAACAGTACCTGATTAATGGTAGTAGCCACCGGCAAGTCGGGGCTAGAATTGATAGCGGTGCCTAAACAAACGTATTCTTCGTCGAAAAAGAACCAGGATTTTTTGGCTTCCATCATATCGTGGGTACTTTTAAAATCGAAGGCTACTGCTCCGTACAGGCCATCGGTAACCGCTCCCACGAAATCCCGCAACCCTTCCTTCTGTATATCCTCGGAGCCGTAGAGTTTAGGCTTTTGCATGATGGTGGTACCGGATATTTTTTGCCAATCGTACACTGGCCAGATATCATGATATTCGTCTCCCTTGAGCATCAGATAATTAGTGCCATCCGCCCGATGGTGGGTAGGTTTTCCGGGTCCGTTGTAGGGCACTTCCATGTTCTGATTGCGGGTAGAGTACATTCTTACGGTAGTGTAGAAGTTGGGCCGTTGGAACACAAAGTGCTCGGTTTGCCAGAAGAACTTACTGAACGATTGCGAAGGTTGCGCTTCTCCTTTCCGCAATTTCATAATCTCTTCCAGTTCCTCTTGCCGGTAATCAGTGCTAAGCAGCAGGCGTTCTATTTCCAGGGTGCTGGCGGGCTTAAAATCGTATTGAATAGTGATGCTGCGGTTCTTCACACTGACGTCGGTATAGATGCCGTAGACCATTTGCTTGTAAATGCCATCCAGATAGTAATCTACTAGATGGTTGATCTTCTCTTGAGCGAAGGCATACTTGGTACCCGCCACATAATACGACCATTCGCCAAAGGCATTGGCGTATTTACCATATCCGTAAGAAATGGTATTATTCACCCTATCGTGCCGATGGTGAAAGCTATAATCGTGTTGCATCCCCCGACTACCCGTAGAAAACTTTACCTCCCCTTCAATCAGTCGGATGATTTCGTCAAATCGTTCCTTCTCCCCCAGAAAGAGTAAGTTCTTGGCTAGAATACCGGCAATCACAATCCGGTCGCCACTGGGTCGGGCACCGGAAGCGTTCATATGAGCGCGACCAATAATCGGCTGGGCTTTATCTACCAAATGTTGCGGTAACTCATCGCCAATAAGTAGCATTAGGTTGACCAAGTTGGTAGGAGTAGAGATTTGATTATTATGCCAATTATCCCCGAAAAAATCATTATCTACCCAGTACTTCAGTCCCCGGTTGATCGTCTTTTTCAACGATTTATCCTGATAATAATCGGATGATTCACTTTGGTAGGTTTTTGCCAGATAAACTAAGTTAGAGGTATGATGCCGTTGGGGAAAACCGGCAGTTCGGCTAAGGTCTTCGTAATCAATTCCCTCAAAGCTTCCGTCTTCGTTCATAGCCTGAACAATTTCCGCCACTCGAGCATTATCAATCTCACTTTTCAGCAGTTCGTCAACTACCCGGCTTTTTATAATCTCAAAATCATCGGGTGCTGTGGCGTGAGTGGAGTATACCAAAAAACAAAGGAGTGGTAGCAATAAGCGAGCGATCATTGGTAGGTTGTTTTGCCGTGGATATTAATAGGACTTCACCAGCAGGTGAGTCTGTCTTAATATACTAAAAATGATAATGGGGGTGAGGAAAAATTAACTAACTACTAATAATAGTGATTGAATCAATTCGTTTCAATCTTCTTTCTTTAGATGCTCTTAAGATCCCCTTACTTGTATTTCAAACACAGTATCCTTCGGCTTAGCCAATGTACTATATTATTTATTTAATCTTTGATATAGGTCAATCTCCACAAAATCGTGATCAGATTCACCAATGACATAATTAGGACAAACTAATTCTACTAAAGTAGTTAGGGTGTAATCAAACCATTGGAAATTTCCCTTCAGTGGTGGAATCGCATGGACGTCCGTCATGTATGAGATTGCTCTAGCTAATATTTCATCTGAACAGCCAAGATCCTTATACAAATCTAGAACTTCAATTGCTTTATTATAGAGTTTATCTGTCAAATCTGCCAGTTCTGTTATATGAGATGCCATTTTTTCTGGCTCAATAGTTTTGCTTTCCCACGTCAAACGAACTGCTAATTCAAAGCAATTTTGCCTAATAAAATTTTCCTGCTTACTCATAAGTATAATTCAAATATTATTGTTGACTAACAGCCAATTGGGAGTCAAAGTTAGATGTTGGAATGGATTTCATTTTACTTGGTCAACCCGCATACTTTCTTCTCTCTCAATTCTCATTTATGTCTCACTATTTCATAAATTGGATACCGTTTCTTAAACTCCCCAAGAACAGTTGTTGGAAGGTTTTTCCGATAGTCTATTGTCAAGCCGGTTAAAGTCGCAGCCGACTTGTCAGACCGTAAGCTGAAAATTAAGGGTAAATGATACTATGTAGTTCTTTAAACTTGTTTCTTACCTCCTCTCTGATGTTTCGAAGGTCTACACTCTCTACGTAGGATATTTCTCGTTAAATGTTTCATATTGGTTTTTAGAAAAAATAGGAAATCGCTTCACTCATACTTCGTTCGCGATGACGTGCTTATTTCCAGTCTCTTTCTTTTAATACCTTCTAAAACAAAAAGAAGGCAGAGACGGCGGTGGATACGATGAGGAAGATTCGGTAGACCCGCTCGGGGAAGATGCGTACTAAGCGGAAGCCTAGTACTGCTCCAATAGCAATTAGGGGAATCATGGTGGCGTTGAAGGTGAGGGTTTCCCAGGTAATGGTATGCCAGAAAAATACGTGCAGGGGAATTTTGAGCAGATTGATAATCAGGAAGAACCAGGCGGCGGTACCGATATAATCGTTCTTGGGCAGTCGCATGGATAGCAGGTAAATCGCCATAATGGGGGCGGCAGCATTACCGATCATGGTAGCAAACCCACCGACAATACCGGTAATAGCCGAAATCCACCAGAAATCAGGAATCTTAATTTTGGCTTTTCGTTGGTCTTGCCACAGCAGCAGTGCCAGGCAGAGCAGAATAATAATACCAATAGCCGCTTTAAACTGCTCATCGGAAATCACATCGCCAAACCAAACCCCCAGCCCAATACCCGCTAGCGTCCAGGGAAAAAGCTTCACCAGATACGACCACTGCGCGTGCCGATTGTAGTAACGCACCCCGAAAATATCGGCTACTGATAGCATAGGTAACAAAAAGCCAGTGGATAGCTTCCCACCAAAAATACTGGCTAGTATTGGAATCACCATAAGCCCCGCTCCCATCACTCCGGTTTTGGACATACCTACCAGCATTGCACAAAGAATAACTAAGCTCCATTCGAACGGAGAGAGTGAGAAGAGCTCCATGGAGCTAAATTACAAATTGAAAATTAAGAAATTACAGATTAGAAGATTACAAATTAATCATTTTCACTTATCCACTATCAACTGATATTAATAATTCTGAAAACTCACCTCGGTAGAGCGATCCAGTGCTGAGAAGCGGATAAGCAAGGTAAAAGGTTCTTCAGTGCCGTTGGGGCAGTCGGGAGCGGGATCGATATAGTACACAAAGTATTTCTGACTACGGGGAGCTAGTTCGTGACGGTCGGGTTTTCCCAGCGTGGCTTGCACTTGTTTCTGCGATAACCCTTTGAAGGCAGTATCAATCTGGGTGAGAATCTCTCGCATTTGCGCCCGTTCGCCCTCGCATCCCATCTTATCAGCCTGAAAGCGAGACTCGTCAAATCCCGGAATATCCTTGGCTTTGGGTTTACAACAACTAAGCAGTACGCCTATCAGTAAGAAAAAAAGAAGGTATAACGATTGATTCATAGCAACTGACTAACCGGAGGCTATTTGATTTTGTTCGGACAAATAAGAAACATTTTAAGGGCTTTGTCAGGTTAGGTATCCGACGTATCTTCGCAGCCGTATGTACACCGATAAATTTGTTAAGATTGCTTGGGTTTTTACCTTCTTAGGCTTTCTCATTGCCCTTTCACTAAGCTATGCCTTTTTACCTATAGAAGTTGGATTGCAGGCCGACTCTAATGGTCAGCCCGACCAATTCATCAATCGGGAAACCTTTTTTTACCTATCCCTCGGCACTTTCGTGGTTGTCAATATTATCTGCCTGGTCTTCTTCCGGGTACTTAATGCACTACCAGCCTCTTCAACAGTGTTTTACCGTTCTATTTTGTTCAAAGAAAGAATCCGCGACTGGTTCGGGGCGTTTACTACGGTCATTAATACCTTCTTGATCTGCATCGTCAGCTATCTAGCTTTATTCAACAACCAGGGCGACTACCAGATTGGCCAGTTTAACTGGATTATATGGGTAGGACCACTGCTATTTGCTGGAGTGCTGGTCTGGTTCGTCGTGATTTTACTCAGTCCCAAGCCGATTAGTACGGAAGCGTAACGTTTACGCCCAATCGTAGCCACCTTCCGGGCATCTGAACGAACCCAGCTTCGGTGTATTCGGTATTGGTTAAGTTGGTAGCTTCTACAAAAGCCTGCCAGGAAGTAGTCTGATAATATAAGCGGCTGTCTATTACCCAATAGTCCGCCTGGGTCATCCGGTCGAGGTAACGCAGCCGGATACTGTGTTGCACATTCTTCCAAATACGATGGGTAAGTGAAGCAATAAACTGATGGTTTAGGTGATCCAACACATAACGAGACTCTACCCCTTCGGCTTGATCTAAGTCAGCGTTCAAATAGGTATAGCTGACGGAAGCCGCTTGTACCACGCTTTCTTTATCAAACCTTCCGTTAATCTCTACTTCCAGTCCGTCAGTAGCTACATTATAGTAATTCTGCGGCTGCCAGGGCTGTTGATCATTGGTACGTACCCAATCAATTAACTGAGAACCATCGCGGTAAAAGTAGCTAATCTGTCCCCAGAGGCGCTGCCCAAAGTATTTTATTCCCGCCTCATAAGTCCAGGCTCGCTCGGGTTGCAATTGGTCGTTCCCGACATTACTCGGCCCATTGTAGTACAAGTCAGTGTAAGTAGGAATGCGGAAAGATCGCCCCAGATTGCCGTAAAGTTTCCATTCGTTGGTAATGTCATAGCTGGCATCTAGACCAGGGAAGTAGTTCCAACCAAAATCCGAGTACCAGTTGAGATAGAGGCCAGGAGTTACATCCAGACGGTCAAAAAAGTAGAATCGGTGCTCCAGAAACGCTCCAAAAATGCTGCGTTGCCAGTTGCCTAATGCTGCTTGCTGCGTACCACCGCTAAAGTTATCACTATCAATAAGCTCTCGACGGTATTCCACTCCCACACCAGTTAGTCCAATCGTATTCAAGCGGGTAGCATTTACCTCCGCTCCGCCCACGTGGGTAGTATGAACATTATTGAACGCACCTGGATTACTGCGAATAAACAGATAGTTGTCATGATTGCGTCGCCAGTACAACCGAGGCTGTACTTTCCATTCGCCAACTTTGGTATCCAAGCTCGCACTAATGAGCGAAGTACGAGTTTCTTCATATTCTTCCGAATTCTCCACATAAAAGCCACTAGCTCCAAAATCCCGCATGGTGTGACCACCTAAAAAATTGAAAGTGCCTAAATCGGTTTGGGCGTAAGACTGATAGAAGAAATTTGTCATTTGATAGTCCGAATTGGGACGATACCCATCGGAACGGTCATGCGCCACCGATAAGTACTGACCATAACGCTCTCCAGGAAGAGAGACTCCCACGTTACCGCCCCAAGTACCAAAATCACCACCGTAAACACTAGCGTTTACTAATCTTTTTTCCGGTACTTTAGTGATGATATTAATCGCCCCAGCGAAGGCATTTTGGCCGTACACCCGGGCTCCGGGGCCTTTCAGCACTTCAATTCGTTCAATATTGTTCCGGTCTAGGGGCAGATTAAGCAAGTGGTGTCCAGTCTGAGGATCACTTACTTTGACTCCGTTTATCAGTACTAACACTTGCTCAAACGTACCACCCCGGATACGTAAATCGCCCTGCACCCCTGCCGGACCCCGTTGCCGAATATCTACTCCTGGCACGTAGCTCAGTAACTCGTTGATGCTCTGAGCCGGAGTGGTTTCAATAGTTTCTCGCGTCACTAAATGAATGTTCCGCGCTAACTCCGAAAAAGGGGTCTGCATACGGTTCTCCGAAATCACCACGTTGGCTAATTCAATCGTACGAGTTGAGTCTTCTTGGGCAAGAAGAGAGTTGTAAATAAGAAAGAAGGCTGTGATCAGTAAATATTTCTTCGTCATATAGCTACCTAATTTGGGTGCAATATTAGAAAAAGTCTGTGAAAGGAAGGCCGGGTTAGTTGACACTTGCTAAAAAAAGTAGTTGATTTATCATCATCACCAAAAACAAAGCACTCTTGCAAGTTTTAATTGCCCCTAATGCTTTCAAAGGAAGTTTAGATGCTGTTCAGGCGGCTCAAGCTATTCAGCAAGGGCTTGAGCGAAGCCATTTGCCATCCGAATGCACCTTGCAACCTATTGCCGATGGTGGCGACGGAATGCTGGATATAATGCTATCGCAGACTGATAGTCAAAAATTGTACGCTACTGTAGAAGACCCGCTAGGTCGCCCCGTGAAAGCCGCTTATGGGCTTATCCAGGAGGGAAAAGTAGCGGTAGTTGAGATGGCTGAGGCCTCGGGTCTACGTTTGCTTACTCCCGACGAACGCGACCCGCGCAAAACATCTACTTTCGGTACGGGTCAACTCATTCAGGAAGCGTTGGCACAGGGAGTAGAAGAAATAGTGTTGGGTGTTGGGGGTAGTGCCACGGTAGATGGCGGATTGGGTATCGCCCAGGCATTGGGGACAAAACTAACCGACGAAGAGGGCAACGAAATTCCGCGAGGGGCAGACGGGTTAGCAGTACTGCACAATATCGACACTACCAATCTGGACGAGCGATTGCAACACTGCACCATTACCGTACCTTGCGACGTTACCAATACGTTAGTAGGTGCTGCTGAGGTCTTTGGTCCCCAGAAAGGAGCTTCTCCTGAGTTAGTAGCTGATATAGAGCAGCATTTTCTTCATTACAGCAACTTAGTAAAAGAACAGTTGGGAAAAGATATCGCTCACTTGCCCCGAGGTGGAGCAGCCGGTGGAGTAGCGGCAGCCCTGTACGCTTTCTTTGATGCCAGCCTGGTAAACGGTACTGAATTTCTGTTGGCAAAAACTGGGTTTCGGCAAGCCTTAAATCGCGCCAACTTGCTGATTACTACCGAAGGGGCGTTAGACCAGCAAACACAAGGTGGCAAAGGCCCTTTTTACGTTGCTCAGCAGGCTAAAGAGCAAGATATACCTGTCATTATGTTGGTAGGAAGCATTCCTGACGATTATTCACCGCAAGATTATTCTGAATACGATGCTATCTTCCCGATTGGTCCCCGACCTCAGTCACTGGAAGAAGCCTTAGCCCATACTGCCCAAAACCTAGAGCGCACCGCCTACCAACTTGGAAATCTGTTGGCCATAAAAAAACCGTAGACCTTTCGGCCTACGGCAATTTGTATGTACTTGTGAACAAAAATTTAAATACGCTGAAGCATATCAATCAATCCAGCATTTTTGTGCTTGTGGCGCACAATAAGTAGCGGGATTTCTGAATCTTTTCCGATAAGTTTTTCCGTAGTGGTGCCAATTGGGAACAGAGCCGTAGGAGCCGATTTTCCTTTTCCACCAATCACAATACAGTCAGCGCTCAGCTCTTGGGCAGTTTCGTAAATATTGCTAACAACATCATCATTTTTCACCAGTGAGAAGTTAGGGGTTACCTTCACTCCACTGATATCAAGTTTACTGATGAACTTGTTATATTTTTTACGAGCGTGCTCAAGCATCACATCACCACACTCTTCAAATGTTTTCCCCGAATAGTGATAACCCACCGGTACTTGGTAAGTATGGTGGCAAACAATCTCAATTGGATTACCAGTCGCCTGTTCACGACGGGCTACGGTTATAGCTTCTTCTAAAGCAGCTACCGATTCCTTAGTGAAATCAGTTGCTACCAACAAGCGATTGATCTTAGAATATTCCCGTTCTGGCACAATAAGTAAGGAGCAAGTCGCTCGTCGGGCTAACCGCTGAGCCACTACACTGTTATTTTTGAGATCTTTCTTGCGTCCTACAACAATAGCATCAACACTGTGCTTATCTGCCAGCTTCAAAATTTGCTTAGAGGGCATGGTGCCCTGCTCTACCGAAATTTTTACTTTGGCGGGAATAGTCAAGTCAAAATGATCAATTACTTTCTTCTCCAACTCACGTCTCCGATCAACCTGAGCCTTTTCTAATAGGTCAGGGAATTCGTTACGTAGTGGTGAGGGTAAAGGAGTCCGCTTAATCACATTCACAAAGTGAACATATTCAGCCGACCCGGTTCGGGCTAAAAACGAAGCAAAATGGATAAGTGACGTATCCATCTCCGTGTTATCTAGCCCTACCATAATTTTTCGTACAGGATTCATATAATCTATTTCTCCTTTATGATTTACACTGTTAGTCTTTGTGGTTAACATAGTAAAGTACGTGAGGTTTATCTACAGTGAAAAATGAATAATTAACTTCTGAGTATACGTGTAATAAAATAAAGCGTTATGTTTATTCAAAGATTTATTTTCCCTTAAAGTATACAATTTACTTACTAATTCTGTTACAAATTTGCACTTATTTTATCGATTAGTAATATCATCTGTTCTTTGGAGTGTGTAGGAAAATTAGCAATTCTAATATGTTTACTCTTAAATTGACCATAGCCACTTCCGACGACCAAATTATCAGCCTGAAGCTCTTTTATAATTTCTGAAGACGTTTTTTTTGTCTCAGCAACAATAACGGTCTTAGAACGATGCGCTTCATTTCTTACAAATGGGGCAAAATTCGGGTGATCCTCCAGCATTTGGTACATCATGCCCGCCTTAAACTTGGTTTCATTGCGGATCATATTCATTCCTTTCGTCAACATATCGCCCGCCACTTTAGCTAATAGATAGATGCCCAACACATTTGGGGTCTCGGGAGTTTGCTGTTTTCGAGCCTTTTCTAATAGAGATGGTAACGAATGATAAGACCCAATACTTTGCTGCTGCACTAGTTGCTCAGCTCTAGCCACACAGCGGTCATTCACTAACCACACCCCTAATCCGGCAGGTAGTCCAAAACCTTTCTGAACCGAAAAGTAAGCTGTATCAATTTGAGAGTAGTCCAGATCAATATAAGGCAAAGTAGAAACTGCATCTACCGCAATAATTGCATTCGGGTGGCTCTTCCGCACTCGATAGATATCTTCTAGCGGCTGAGCAGCTCCCGTACTGGTTTCGTTCTGAGTGAAGGCTATTAGCTCCGTATCGGTCGGAATCTGTGCCGAGTCAATAGCCACGCATTCGCCCTCTTCAGCAGTTTGAGCAATGGGTGTTCTCCCTAATTCCTGAGCAATCTTATAGAAGCGATTAGAGAAAGAACCATTTACGTAATGGTAGCTTTTCTCAACTACCAAATTCTGAATAATTCGTTCCCAAATCTCAGTTGCTGAGCTAGTGAAGAAAACATGATAGTTGCCTGGCAGATCGAGTAGGTTCCGCAAGTTTTCTTCAGCCTCCTGAAAGATCGACTGAAATTGAGCACTCCGGTGCGAGATAGAAGGTACTTGCTCGGCCAAGGCTTTTTTCACATGACTTTCTACCGTAAAATACAGTTCAGCGGGGCCAGGAGTAAAAAATATCTGTTTCATTAACGAAGAATGTATCTTTAACCGCCCAATTAACGTATGTTCGGCTATTGGGTTGGCACTTTTTTGTTTATAAGTTGCTAACTTAGAACTTTAGCTACGGTTTTTCTACCTTTGTTTTAAATCAATATCCATTTACCAGACTTGTCTATTAGTTAGTAGGTTATGAACCCTGCAATGTCATCACTGCCCCCTACGTTGGCAGTATTTCGCCCGGTTATTGAAAAGTCGCTTCGCCCTTACATCCGAATTCAAGCGCAAATTGACGAAGATGTTACCATTATTCAAAGTAAATTCGGTGGATTACCGTATTTACCCACTAATGTGGATTATCCAGTCGATGAGAATGGGCACCCTTTGTTCTTACTGGCGCAAATTAATTGCGAAGATTTACCCGAATTAGAAGATTTTCCCCAAAAAGGCATCTTACAATTTTATATTGCTGATGACGATATGTACGGTTTGGATTTAGATGAGCCGACTGATCAGCAGAACTTCCGAGTGCTGTATTTTGAAGAAATAGACGAAGAGAATCGGCAGCGGGACTTTAGCTTTCTTCCGGTATTTGAGGAAATGCCTTTTGAAGAAAAATACACTCTTACTTTTACCTCAGAAACTGGAGCTGTTTCCCCCGAAGATATTCATTTTGACGAAGCCTTTGGCGAAGCACCTCATACCTTTTTCGATCAGTTTGGTGCCGATGCCGATCCAGTTCGCCGCGAGTACCGTCGGTTTGCTAAGGGGGCTGGGCATAAAATGGGCGGTTACGCTCATTTTACACAGGAAGATCCTCGCTTTGAGATTGACGATTTTGCCGAAGCCGTTTTACTACTCCAGATTGACTCTAAAAATGATATTGAGTGGGGCGATGCCGGAATTGCTAATTTCTTTATTCTCCCCGAAGATCTCCGCAACCGCGATTTCAGCAATGTGATGTACAATTGGGATAGTCTTTAAGAAATATGAAATGCGAGATGTAAAAAGTTGGTAGAAATTAAAAGAAATTTTGACTTTCTAAAGGGCAAGAAATTGACGGTCGCCGTGCGATAGAGATTAAAAATTAAAATTTGTGTGGATGATTGGAAGCTAGAAAATTCCGGTCTCCGGTCTCCGGTCTCCGGTCTCCGGTCTCCGGTCTCCAATACCTAATACCCAAAGGACTATCAGCAATTGAGTAATAGAACTATCGAACCATAGAGAATATGATCTTTACCGAAACCAAACTGACTGGTGCCTTTATTATTGATCTGAAGAAAATCGAGGATGAACGCGGTTTCTTTTCGCGAGCGTTCTGCGCTAATGAGTTTCGTGAGCATGGACTAAACCCAACGGTAGCGCAGTGTAATCTATCGTTATCTAAGCAAAAATACACTTTACGGGGGTTTCATTACCAGACAGAAGGAGCTGAAGAGGCCAAAACCGTTCGGTGTATCCGGGGCAGTATTCTGGATGTGATTATTGATCTACGGAAAGATTCGCTTACCTACTGCCAACACGTAGCGGTAGAATTATCTGCCGAAAATCATCGAGCTTTATACGTACCCGAACACTTTGCTCACTCCTTCATCACACTGGAAGATGACTGCGAAGTGTTTTATCAGGTCTCTGAATTTTACGCTCCCGGAAAAGAACGAGGCATTCGCTGGAACGATCCGGCTTTTAAGGTAGATTGGCCAACCCAGCAGCCTATCGTTTCCAAAAAGGATGCGAACCATCCTGATTTTCAATCTTAGCCAACCTTGATCTGCTGGCTTCTCAGAGTGCTTTGGCAGGTTGTGTATATGGTTCCTGCTGCTGAAAGTAGTATTTGACCAATCCGTAGCCATAGCCTAAAAAAACAGTAAAGGCAGTAAAAATGCTCAAAAAGCCTACTTGTAACGATTTGTAACGTACTGTTCCCTCTAGAAAAACCGCAACGGCATATAACCCTAAAGAAGTTGCCAACCACCTTCCCAATGCTGGTTGAATAATTAATAAAACTACGGTAAGGAATAGGTAAGCATAAAATAACAAAGGGAGAAAATAAATAGGTCTTAGGCTACCGGGAAATAGCCGAGCCAGATTAATGCGGGATTTACCGAACCACACCATTTGCTGCCAAAAGTCCTTCAGTGTTTTCTTTCGTTTGTGGTAGATGTACGCTTTAGGAATTAGCCCCACTTTAAAGCCCTGCTGATGAATACGAATGCTCAAATCAATATCTTCGCCACAGTTAGGCAAGCGATACCCTCCCGTAGCTTCGTACACCTGTCGGGAAAAACCCATGTTAAAGCTGCGCGGATGATACTCTCCTACTCGCTTTTTTCGTCCGCGGGTTCCGGCAGTAGTTAAAAAAGAAGTTAGGGCAAAGTCTACGGCTTTTTGTACGGGAGTAAATGAGGAATGTCCCCGGTCAGGTCCGCCAAATGCATCTAGTTTCTGCTGCTGAACACCTTCATGGACATGCTGCAAATAGTCGGGAGGAACGATAATATCCGAATCCAGAATGATCAGATAGTCACCCTGCGCCTGCTCCATACCAAAGTTGCGAGAAAATCCTTGTCCGTGGTTGCCTGTAGGTGCGTAGCGAATGGTTAACTGATCTTGAAAATTAGCTACTACCTTGTCGGATTTTACGGTAGAGCCACTTTCTACTACAATTACTTCAAAATCGATGTAGGTTTGTTGCGCCAAGCCTTCCAGCACTTCCCGAATATCGTCAGGGCGATTATATACCGGAATAATCAGCGAGTAAAACATAGCTACACCATTTTACTTTCTAATTGCTGCGTTTTCTCTGCAATCAGGTAATCATTTTTCTTACCAGAATGAATGGCGACCATCTCCCCTAAAAACCCAGCCAGGAAAAGCTGTACGCCAACCACTAAGGCAACCAAAGCTAAGTAGAACAGTGGTTGCTCCGTTACTTCCCGTACTATTAACTGATTATGAATTCGGTAAATTTTATCGACAATTAGCCAAATAGTGACGATCAGACCAAATAAAAATGAAAGTGTGCCTAACGTACCAAAAAAATGCATTGGTCGCTTCTTAAATCTAGAGACGAAGTTGATAGACAGCAGATCTAGAAAGCCAAAAATAAATCGTTCCAGACCAAATTTGGTTACTCCGTACTTACGTTCTTGGTGTTGTACTACCTTTTCGCCAATACGGGTATAGCCGTTTCGGGCAGCAATCATCGGAATGTAGCGGTGCATTTCGCCGTACACTTCAATATTCTTAACTACCTCTCTTCGGTAAGATTTAAGTCCACAGTTGAAATCGTGCAGCTTTACCCCCGAAAGCAGGCGGGTAACGGCGTTAAATAGTTTAGAAGGAATGGTTTTACTGATAGGATCGTAGCGTTTCTTTTTCCAACCCGATACTAAATCGTAGCCCTGCTCCTGAATCATGGAGTACAGTTCCGGAATCTCATCGGGGCTGTCTTGTAAGTCGGCATCCATAGTAATTACTACATCGCCCTGCGCCTGCTCAAAACCCGTTTGCAGCGCGGCGGATTTACCATAGTTACGGTTGAGTTTGAGCCCTAGTACATTCGGATTAGTCTGGGCTATTTCTTGCACCACTTGCCAAGAACGGTCACGGCTACCATCGTCCACTAACAGCACCTCGTAGCGAAGATCGTGCTCATCCATTACCTGGCTAATCCAGGTGCATAATTCCACTAAAGATTCTTCCTCGTTGTACAATGGTATTACGACGGATACATCCTTCTTCATCAGTCAAATTCTGGTTCTTTTTTCTTAACAATTGCCCCAATAATCAGCGAAATAATTCCCCCACCAATGAGCGTAGTAGTGAAATAGTTGATAAGTGAGCTTTTAACCCCAAAACTATCCTGCGATTCTATAGCAGCCACTGCTTCATCTATTTGCTCATCGCTCATACCAAAGCTTTCTAGTGTACCTACTGTATTGTTAACGATACTTTCAGTAATAGTCTCTTTCAGCCCAGGATCAATTACATTAAACTGAATAATTGAGTACAAGGTGGAAATGGCTGTACCGATGGCAATAATAATCAGGGTAGAAAGAAAAGCATCTTTGAAGCTAAGAAACCCGCCTCGCTGCTTACGAAGTTCCAATCCAGCCACAATTAGGATAGTTACACTAACAACTAGGCTTATTATCTGAAACCATGAAGCCACCATCAGAGTTGGGTCAATCATGATAATTGACAAGGTGATGGCAATGCTGATAAAGCCGAGGAACAGTCCGTATTTTAGATTGTGTGCCATAATGAAATAGCTAATTGATTTTTGCAAAGATAACAGAACTTATGAGTTGGAAGTCCTGCGGGATCGCAAAGATGTAATTATACTGAAAGCCAATGCAATGGTAGCCGTCAGAAAGAAACCCAACAGCAATTTTTTAAATAAATCATCCAGCAAAATGTCACCTGCCCCAATAGCTTGTACCGCACCTTGAGTTTGAGTATACTGTTCTTCCCCAAACTGCTCCAAAAATTCTTCCTGTCTGCTTTCCAGCGATTGCAGTGACACATCGCGGTAAGACTCGACCAGTTGGTCATCAAACTGCATAACGGTGTAAGCGGCCAAAAAAGTACTTAAACAGATGGTTCCGTACACGATAATTCCTAGTAGTAATCCGTACCAGAACCGCCACTTACCCACCCAGTGATAACGGCGAAACTCAACCAGTGCTAATAGAGCAAAAGCAGTAAAAATTACAGAGTAAGCAACCAGCTTGGGAGCCGTCCATACCATAGGGTTTTCACCCAAGCCTTGCATAGCAAAGAATAATCCAATGGCAATTACGCTACCACCCAATCCATACTTTAGCCCTATGGAAAAAATTGGTCGGATTAACGAGGGTTCGCTCATGATGCGACATGTTGTTTGCCAGCATTAAAAACTGCCAATACCCGCCCAGTAAGCGTTTTACCCCACCAGGGATGGTTGCTGGATTTAGATGGACTGGTTAACTCATTGAACTCCCATTCAGTTGTGGGGTCAAACACGGTAAGGTTAGCCATTTCGCCCTCGGCAATTTTGGGTAGTGGCAACTTAAGCAGCTCGCGTGGGATATGCGTACAACGGTCGAGAAGTGACCACCAGGGTAAGGCTTCGGAAACTACCTGAGTGAGGATAGGCAAGAACGTGGGTAAACCTAACATTCCAAATTCAGCCAAATCAAACTCACAGCGTTTGCTTTCAATATCCTGCGGCTGATGACTAGAGACAATCACGTCAATCGTTCCATCTTTTAACCCTTCTAGCAGGGCAAAGCGATCAGCTTCAGTACGCAGCGGTGGATTTACTTTGTAGTTGGTATCAAAATCAGCCAGTAGTTCGTCAGTCATCAATAGCTGGTGAGCCGCTACATCGCAGGTAATGGTTAAGTCTTGTTGTTTCGCTTCGCGAATCAACGCTACGGATTCAGCAGCAGAAATATTGCTGAGATGCAAGCGGGGCGGATGGTCGTAGGCAAACTCACTAGCATACTGTAACAAACGAATGTGCTGCTCAACCACCAGTGTTTCCGATAAACTGGGCATCCCTTTGGTACCTAGCAGAGTGCTCTGCACTCCTTCGTGCATTACCCCAAACTGAGTAAGTTGCGTATCTTCGGGACGATTAATCAGTAGCCCATCAAATTTTTGGGTATACTGCATAGCTTTTAACAATACTTGCCGATGCGTGAGAGCGTTCAACCCATCAGAAAAAGCAACTGCCCCAGCCTGATGCAGATCAATCATTTCAGTAAGCTCCGTTCCTTGTGCCTGACGAGTTACCGAAGCTAACGGATGAATTTTGACTAAATCCGGCGAGTGCCCTAGTAAATAGTGCACATCATTCTTGGTATCTACTACCGGGTCAGTATTGGGGAGGAGCGCTACTTCCGTAAATCCTCCAGCAGCAGCGGCTTGGCTACCGGAGTATAAATCCTCTTTGTGCTCCAGTCCGGGGTCACCAAAATGCGTTTGCATATCTAGCCAACCCATTGATACTAGTACTTCATCGCCCTCAATCACCCGATCTGCTTGGATGTCAGACCCAGCATCGCTTGCTGCTTCTAAGCGAGTGATTTTTCCGTTCTGAATGAGAAGATGAACCTGCTGCCGATGAAGTGGTGAGGAAGGCTCAAGAAGGGTAACAGACTTTAACCAGACGTTCATAGGAAGATTGATGACTGCGGACAAAAATAGTGGTTTCTTGTTAATAGTCCACAGTCGACAGATTATAGTCCATGAACTTCTAGTTGAAGTAGATAGACAGCAATAACAAGCAATACCAGCTAATGAGAATATGAATGTAGCACTGAGCGCTATTATCTGTGGACATCTGACCGGTGAATGACAACTAAAGAAATCGAATTAATAAGATTTCTACTAGCAGGCATAGTAAAGCCAGCAGCAAAGCATACTTCCATAGAGACACCTCATCATTTTTAGATTGCATCAGAGCAGTAAAATCTTCTATGTCTTCAGCTTCATAGAGAGAAACCTGCTCCAGATTCGCAATACGCTGTTCCAGATCAGCCACCGTATACTGTTCAACCAGCGATTCGGCTTCGGTATTGTTAAATGACAAGGAAAGCAGCCTTTCTGCATTTTGAGTCGCATTAGCTGACTCTTCAGTACGCACTAGTTCGTAAAACCCAGCTTCAACCACATTCTGGGGTACCTCCATCAACAGTCGTCCGTTAACTACCCGCTGCGCCGGAATTAGCTCTTGTTCGTCGCGCCGCAGTTTGTACAAATAGCGAGCCCCGCTGACTTCCTGGCTGGCCGAATCTAATAGGCGCGAGGCTTCCAACGTCACCGTATTTTCACCCATAGGATAATAGAGCGGTACGTCTAATGATTTACTCATGGAAGCCAGACGATACATCACTGGCACAAAAATCGCGTGGCGGTACAGGCTGGTGAACTCCTGTCGCAGTGGCGTACTGAACACGAAAACCTGATCGCCCGAGGTAAACGGAGTTCGTAGCGATAGCAAATAGGGGTCGCCCGTTTTATAATTTAGCAGCGAATTGCCTCGCAGATTGTGGCTCACCAGTGGCACAGCAAAAGGCATATCAAAATTATCAGCCTGCCCCTCGAACATATTATCAAAGAAGGGATTAGCCAAATCAGGGTTTGCCAAGGTTACGGTTTGCACTCCGGTAGAATCCGTGTACGTCTGGCGCTGAGCTGTCAGTGAAGCATTGCGGGTAATTTCGCTGAGGAAAGAAATATCGCCACTAGAAGGTAGAATAAATACCATGTGTCCTTCGTCTTCCAGAAACTCCCGAATGTAGGGCAGTAGCACCGCGGCATTCTGATTATCACCTTCTATCTCGTTCAGGATCAGCAAATTAGTATTATCCAACAGGCTGTAATCCAGATTATTGATACTATACGACTGAAAGTTAAAAATACTTTCATTGGCGTATACCTTACCAACATTCGTGGCACTATTCATCCGGTTAGCTGCCAAATCAGAAGTAATCTCCAGTACATTAATCTTATCGCCTAAATTGAGTGTAAAGAAAAACTCGTTATCAAAAGTCACCGGATAATCTTCAAAAACAATTCGACACTGGTTCTGCTGTTGAAGTGGGAAATTAAGTGGAAAGCTTACCGTACTGGTAGCGTAAGCGTTAATATCAACACTGCCGCTTCCCACTTGCTGCTCATTAATGAGCAGACGAATAATTAGATTTTCTACGGCTTCACTTCCCTCGTTACGCAAGGCTACTGCCAACTCATTTTCCTGCCCAGCCATCATAAATGGGTTTGCCAAATACATAGAATCTACAAACACATTGTGCCGATATGAAGATTGTACCGGAACCAGGTTGACTTGTAAAATAGTATCTTGACCTAGCTCATTCATTTCACCACTGGTTGACTTCTGAAAATCAGAAATCATATACACATCAGCCTGTTCAATCTTCTGACCTTGTAAACCAGCCAATTGTACATCACTCTGAATTTTCTGTAGAACTTCATCCATACTTCGGGAAACACCCGTGAGGGATACATTCGCAACTAGATCGGTAAGCTCTTCACTACTTTTGGGCACACGAGAAAAGCTGCCAAAACCATTGGTGAGCAGCTTATACTGGGTATTGCGCGGATAGTAAGCAGCAATTTCGTCCACAAAGCTTACTCCCTGATCAATACCTCGCACTCCACTAGACAGTTCCGAAGACATGCTGAGTGAATTATCCAGATAAAGATATACCAATGGATTATCGCCTAATCCTGACTCCTCACTATCATCATCAGACAGATAGGGTTGAGCGAAGGTTAGCACTAGAAAAGTAATGAATGCCAAACGCGCTAACAAAATCAGTAAATGCTTGACTTTTAGCTTAGAGGTGGTTGTTTCCTTGACGTTCTTCAGAAACTGATTGTTACTGAAGTATATTTTTTTAGTACGCCGAAAATTAAACAGATGGATAATAATCGGAATAGCCAATGCTAATAAGCCCCACAAAAACGACGGATAGACAAAGCTCATATGTTAGCTAATTGGGAAATAACGGTCTACTAATTCTCGGAAACAAGCGTCACCACCCCGCCGTTCCAAGATAATGTCGGCAATTTCCTTGATCGCTGGAGAAGCATCCGAGGGGCAAGCCGCGATACCTGCCTTTTGCATTACCTCCCGGTCATTAATATCATCACCCATGAACAGTATTTCCGAGTATTGAATGCCCAACGTTTCCATCCAACCTTCTAGTATCTGGGTTTTAGGATCATCACCTACGTAGCAGTATTCTACTCCTAACATCTGAGCTCGGTGTTCTACAGTATGGGTACTGTGACTGGCACTAATAAATGCCACGGGCATACCTCGTCGATTAAGCCGTTTGATTGCCATCCCATCTTTAGAATTATATTTCTTAAAGGCATCTCCTTTCTCAGTAATATAAATTCCACCATCAGTGAGCGTACCGTCAACGTCCAGAACAATTAAGCGAATCTTACTAGGATCAATATTCATAATTATTAGGGTTTAGGAAATGGGTATTGGGTTTTATATTTCAATCCCTAATTCCCAACACCCAATATAGTATTGCCTAAATGAATTAGTAACGATGGGATGCTCTTTTCTAAATTCTGTACGAATCGTCTGATTTTTTCTTTCTTGGCTACAAAACTGCGCCTACCGATTTGCCGATGGGCAGAAAGTTTTCACCAACTTCAACGTCTTCGGTATTGTACGAGCGTATGTGCCGTTTATTCACAATGTACGATTTATGAATGCGAACAAAGTCGGAAGGTAGTTCTTTCAAGGCTTGTTTGAGGCTAGCGTAGCGAATAAGCTTTTGTTGATCGGTGGTATGATAGGTAATATAGTTACCTAGCCCCTCAATAAACAGGATTTGCTCCGACTGCAGCCGAAATATCCGCTTATCAGCCTTAATCTCAATGACTGTCTGAGCGGTAAGTAACTGATTCTTTTTTCGTTCCTCCCAATAAAGGGTCAGTATTTTGAATGCTGAAACGAACAACACAGTAGAGTTAATTAGAATTACCCCTCGCATGATCGGCCAGACTTCTAGCAATTCGCTAATCGTCCATCCTGAGTTACCTTCGTAAAAATAATGACTGATTACTCGCTGCAAAATACCACATATCAGTATCAATGACCCATACTGAAGTCCAAAGCGGAGATATTTTTCTCGAAGTAAGCTACGGGGAATCAGCACGTAAATAGTGAGATACACCGCTGAGATACGCAGTGGCAGCAAGACAAACTCCAAGAAAAACGAATCGTAGTAGTTTTCGTTGTAGCTCCAAATAAAACCAAAACTCACAAAATACCCTAGCCAAAACAGCACGTGGGTGAGTATACGCGAACCAAATAAATAGTAGCTTCTCGATTCTAATTTACTCATATCCTGAATATAAGGACGATCGTATAAAAATACGTTCTATTGACATAAAAAGCCCCCACAATGGGGGATAAATGCCTATGCTTGCCCGAAAAACGCATGAAGTATTTCTTTTCTTATCTGGCAACCGCTTTACTTTTAATTTCACCAGTTTACAGTCAAGAACTTGGGAGAAGAGCTAGTTGGCAAGCCCGAATTAGCTATCCCGATGGAGGTAATCCCGGAGCGATTGTGCAAAGTATAGAACCAGATTCGCCGCTAGAAAAAGCTGGATTGCAACCGGGCGACAAAATTATCCGAGTAAATGGGAAATTGGCAAAAGATGCCGAAGCCTGGACGGAAATTACCTACTCACTTCGAGCGGACACACCAATTCATGTCCTATTCAAACGAGGAGCAGATGAAAAAACCCTCACCGTAAATCTAGAAGGACGAACGAAAGAGCAACATACCGGATTAGATACTTACTATGAATCGATACTAAATGACTACGGACTACGACAACGAGTTATAATCACCAAACCTCAGCGAGAGGGCAAACTACCAGCTATGTTTTTTATCGGTGGATTGAGTTGTTCTAGTTTGGAGCTACCATCTAGCTCCACCAGTAATTGGGCGAAGGTAATTAGAGCTTTGGTGGAAGAAACGAATATAGTAGTGATGCGGGTGGAAAAAGTAGGAGTAGGTGACAGCGAGGGAGATTGTTCCCAAACTGACTTCCATACCGAAGTGGCGGGTTACCGCGCTGCTTTGCAAGCACTGAAGCAAAAACCCTACGTGGATACCACTCAAATTATTATTTATGGCTCTAGCATGGGCAGTGCTATTGCTCCTACCTTAGCCAATGAGTTTAATCTGAAAGGAGTGATCTCTGATGGTACTTTTTTCAAAACCTGGTACGAGCATATGCTGGATATTGAACGGCGCATTCGGCAAATGGAAGGTGATTCAGAAGCAGAGATTGTCCGCAAAATGAATGATATCTACATTCCTTTATATCACGGAATGTTGATTGAAAAGAAAACCTACGCCGAAGTAATTAATGAGTATCCGGCTTTGGCAGAGTATAATTATCATGCTCCCGCACATATGTATGGCCGCCCGGTAGCCTACTATCATCAACTACAAGATTTCAATCTAGCTAAGGGCTGGGAAGAACTAAAAGCCCCAGTACGGATTATGCGCGGTACTAATGACTGGATTATGTCGGCTTACGATAACGAAATGATTATGCAAGTATTAGAAAGAAATGGTCATCAGGATCACGAACTTTATCAATTTCCAGGTCTCGATCACTGGAACACTATTCACCAGACCCCTACTGACTCGTACTTAGGTAAACCTGGCGAATGGGATGAGAAAATCAGCAGTATTCTGGTTGAGTGGACCAAAGAGTTAATTACCAAATAGAGACTTAAATGGCATCGTAATACCCACCTTTAGGTATCATTTCTTCTATGTAATAAAAACGAAGCTTTCCCGTACGAAATCATTTTAGCCTTTACTGAGTTTATAGTATATTCGTATCTGGAAATTTATAAGAAGGTGCAGGACTGTGCATCCGTTCTTTTACATACTGAAGATTACCCGCTTGAGTCTAATCTCGTTTTCTAAATCCAACACTTAGACCAATACCGAGCCAGTTTGCTACCAAAACCGGGCCTCACCCCAACTTACACGTTGGGGCAACCCGTTTTCACGGGTTGTTAACAGTGGAGGGTTGCGATGGCGTAACAGCTCAAATCCTGTTTATTATGGGATTTAGTAAAACCGACAGGCTCAAGTTGGGTTTTTTTCCAAACTTTCTTTCCGGCTTTCTTGCAGTCTTTTAGTTTCTTGTAAAGCCTCCTTTACCGAAACCCGTTCGCCATCTACTTTCGCTACTACAAATGCATCCTGGATGCCCATTTGCTGAATATCCTTCTGAAAAGCCAAAGCTTTGGGTAAATCTCGGAATTTCCCCAGCGTGTACTGGTCTAGTGGCCCATTGTAATCAATGTTCATCTTCACCAAATCTTCCTGATAATCAGCTAGATCAAAGTGCTCAAACGCTCCAATTTGCACTTCGTAGAACACTCCAGTATAGTAGGGTGAAAGCTCCAGTAATAAATCATTTACCCGGTATAAGCTATCAATCTGTTCTTTCAGATAATAATTTTGGGCTTCAGCCCGCTGTAATGACTTTTGTACTTGAGGCCAACGACCAAACAACGGCGTAAAGAATTCTATAAATATCAAGTAACCGATTAACAACAGAATAAGTCCTCCACTAAATATCAGCCCCTGTTTGAGCAGTCTATTATGTTGCTGTACCCGACTTTTTTGTTTACTAACTTGCTGAAATTGTTCGGCGAGGGTTTCCATACACTAAATTAAACTTTGTGGTTAATCGCTGCACTTGAGCAGATTATCGGATAAATTTACGCTTCTATTTGTATTATCCGAACTGACGTTTATATTTGTCGCAGAAATGAATACACAAAAAATCAATATGTCTACTTTCTGGTGGTGGCGCGTAAAAATCTCTTTCGCGTGAACCAGAGGTAATATATTGTCAAAATAACTTAATAATAGCCTACTGTTTACGCAGTAGGCTTTTTTTTTACACCAACGCAACAATACACTGATATGAATACACAACAAACCACCGATACCTTTCAGCTAGTCACTCGTTCAGAGCGGTTATTAGCCGATACGGTTACCCCCGTGAGCATTTATCTGAAAATTCGCGACCGTTACGAGAACCCCATTTTGCTAGAAAGCTCTGACTATCACAGTAGTGACAATAGCTTTTCGTACATCTGCTGCCAGCCCATCGCTTCTTTTTCAGTAAGTCAGCAGAAAGTGACTCAGGTATTGCCAGATGGTAATAAGGAGGAGCTCGTTGTAGAAAACCCTCAGGAAATCATCGGAATGCTCACCGAATTTGCTGGTCGCTTTCAGAGCGAAGAACACGACTACCGATTTACCACCAATGGTTTGTTCGGCTACATGGCCTACGATGCCGTGCAATATTTTGAGGATATTGATCTATCTTCAGACGAAAAAAGTCAGTACAACATCCCTGAAATTCACTACGCTGTATATCGTTATGTGATTGCCGTAGATCACTTTCGTAACGAACTATATGCTTTTGAACATCAGCATGCTGAGCATAGTGAAGAAGATGGTCTAAGCAATTTGCTATCACTCATCAATAATAAAAATATTCCTAGCTATCACTTTAAGCGTAACGAAGCCGAAAGTAGCAATTATACAGACAAAGAATTTCTGGATATTATTAGCAAGGGGCGAGAGCATTGCTTCCGGGGCGATGTTTTTCAAATAGTACTTTCACGCCGCTTTCAGACTTCTTTCAAGGGCGACGAATTTAACGTTTACCGAACTTTGCGTTCTATCAATCCGTCGCCCTACTTATTTTACTTTGACTACGGTAATTACAAACTGTTTGGCTCTTCACCCGAAGCCCAAATTGTGATTAAGGATGATACCGCTAGCATCTACCCTATTGCGGGCACCTTCCGCCGAACCGGCAACGATGAAGCCGATGCCGAACTCGCTCGCAAGCTGATGGATGACCCGAAGGAAAACTCGGAACACGTAATGCTGGTGGATTTAGCTCGTAACGATCTGAGCCGCAACGGCGATGATGTAACTGTAGAGACCTTCAAAGAAATTCAGTACTTCTCCCACGTTATCCACCTAGTTTCTAAAGTAACTGGGACGCTTTCTGGAGAAACCTCTCCTATTCAAGTGGTAGCCGACACTTTTCCAGCTGGCACGCTTTCAGGAGCCCCGAAGCATATGGCGATGCAACTGATTCATCGGTACGAAAGTACTCAACGCGGTTACTACGGTGGTGCACTCGGTTTTCTAGGATTCAACGGCGATTTCAACCATGCGATTATGATCCGTTCTTTCCTAAGTCAAGACAATACGCTATACTACCAGGCCGGAGCCGGAATTGTCGCTAAATCGGAAGTTGAGAAAGAACTGCAAGAGGTAAATAATAAGTTAGCAGCTCTTCGGAAAGCGTTAGAATTAGCTGAAACAATTACAAATTGAAAATCGAAGATTACAAATTTACGGAATGGCAAAGAAGATTGAGCAGTTTGAGGACTTACCTATTTGGCAGCAAGCAGTCAATATTGCTTCTGAAGTATATTTACTAAGTAAACGAGACGAATGGAAGTATTCATTTGGTATCAAAGATCAGATACAACGATCAGCATTATCTATCTCTAGTAATATTGCTGAAGGTTTTGAATATGACAATACTAAAGATTTCATCCGTTTTCTTCGCTACGCTAAAGGTTCAGCCGGAGAATTACGCAGTCAATTGTACATTCTTCATCACTCAGAGATAGTCCAACAAGCTGAATACGAAGCTCTGCGAGCTCAACTCTTGGAAATGTCCGTCAACTATCTGGCTTCATAAAGTATCTTAAATCGCGAACCTAATAATATTTAATTTGCAATTTTTCAATCTGCAATTAACATCATGAAAATACTAGTCTTAGACAACTACGATTCATTTACCTATAACTTGGTTCACATTCTACGAGAGTTAAGAGTGGGTGAACAGATGGATATTATTCGCAATGATAAAATTACATTAGAAAGGGTCAATCAATACGATAAGATTTTGCTCTCACCGGGGCCGGGCATTCCTGAAGAAGCTGGCATTATGATGGAGGTAATTAAAACCTATGCTCCCAGTAAAAGTATCTTAGGCATCTGCCTGGGGCACCAGGGAATAGCCGAAGCCTTCGGAGCCGAACTGTACAATATGCCACTAGTGCTACACGGTTACGGCGACAAGGTTTTTATTGAAGATGACAAAGAGTACCTGTTTAAAGATATTCCTAAGTCATTTAATGTATGCCGCTACCACAGTTGGGCCGTTGTGGCTGATTCTGTGAATGGAAATTTAGTGGTAACCGCTCGCGATATTAAGGGGGAAATCATGGGACTTCGCCATCAGCAATACGACGTGAAAGGTTTACAGTTTCACCCGGAATCGATCCTAACTGAACACGGGAAAGAAATGATTAAAAACTGGTTAACGCATTGATAAGCAACATCCAAATTACCAATCTATGATCGCATCCAATCCTGATATTCCTTATTATGCAGTTATCTTCACCTCTGTAAAGAGCTCTCATTCAGAAGGCTATTCCGAAATGGCAGAAGCTATGCACAAACTAGCTGCTCAACAATCGGGTTTTTTAGGAGTAGAATCAGCTCGGGAAGAAGTAGGAATCACGGTATCGTACTGGAAAGATTTAGAGTCTATTAAACAGTGGAAGCTGAATAGCCAACACTTATTAGCTCAAAAAAAGGGGAGAGAACAGTGGTATTCACAATACAAAACTCGTATCTGCCGAGTGGAGCGGGAGTATTCATTTGAACAATAACTTACCTACACATAGTACAAATATCCTATGAAGAACATACTAAACACTTTAGTCGAGTATAAATCTTTAGATAAACAAGCAGCTAAGGAAATCCTAGTCCGCTTGGCTCAGGGTGAGTTTAACCAAAGTCAGATGGCGGCCTTTCTCACGGTATTTCTGATGCGGAGCATCACTGTGGAAGAACTAGAAGGCTTCCAAGAAGCGATGCTAGAACTTTGCGTTCCCTTAAATATTGCTGAGTATGATGCCATTGACTTGTGTGGTACGGGTGGCGACGGAAAAAACACCTTTAATATTTCTACGACGGCCTCTTTTGTAGTGGCGGGAGCTGGACAAAACGTAGCCAAGCACGGGAATAACGGAGTATCATCGGTTTGTGGATCGTCCAACTTACTAGCCCACTTTGGCTACGAGTTTACCAACGATGCTAATAAACTAAAACAGAGCTTAGATCAGGCCGGAATTTGTTTTTTACATGCCCCGCTCTTTCATCCTGCCATGAAAAACGTGGCTCCGGTGCGCCGTGAGTTAGGAATGAAGACCTTCTTCAATATGCTGGGACCAATGGTAAACCCTTCTTTTCCGAAGAAACAATTGGTAGGAGTATTTAACTTGGAATTGGCGCGACTGTATGCTTACTTATTTCAGAAAAGCGATAAGCAATTTGTCATTCTGCACTCACTAGATGGTTACGATGAGATTTCGCTCACCGGCTCCTTCCGTATGATTACCAACGATGGGGAGTATCTGCTACGCCCCGAAGATTTAGGGTTTCAAACTCATCGCCCAGAAGATTTGTATGGTGGGGAGACAGTGAAGGAATCCGCTAAGATATTTCTAGATATTCTGAATGGAAAAGGAACACTAGCCCAACAAGAAGCAGTCGTAGCCAACGCAGGCATGGCAATTCATTGTGGTAACTCATCACTCACACTAGAAGAAAGCATCCAGCGTGCCCAAATCTCACTAGAATCAGGAAAAGCCTTACAAACTTTTCAACAGTTAGTGGGTAAGCCCAGCGTAGATACGCCCGCCTCAGCCTAATGCTTTATTGGCTTACCGATGAATTAATATTTCCCCCGGTAGAGCTTGCCGAAGATTGGGGAGGATTGGCTTTGGGAGGAGATCTTTCTCCCAAACGTTTACTTTTGGCCTATCACTCCGGTATTTTTCCTTGGTACGAAGAAGGGCAACCCATCATCTGGCATGCACCTGATCCACGCTTCGTTCTTTTCCCTGATAAATTGCGCATTCCCCGCAGCCTACGTCCGGTGCTTAATCAGCAGAAGTTTACAATCACCTATAATACTGCTTTCCGAAAAGTTATTCGGCAGTGTCAGCAGGTAAAGCGCCCCGACCAACCTGGCACTTGGATTACCGAAGAAATGTTGGACGCTTACTGCCAATTGCATCAGCTAGGCTATGCTCACTCCGTAGAAGCCTGGCAGCAGAATGAATTAGTAGGCGGTCTATACGGTATTTCACTGGGAAAAATATTTTTTGGCGAGTCTATGTTTTCTTTAGTAAGCAATGCTTCTAAGGTGGTATTTGCTACGCACGTTTTGGATTTAAAACGACAGGGCTTTTTACTGATTGATTGTCAAGTGCATACTGATCACCTCCAACGCTTCGGGGCTGAAGAGATTTCCCGCCAGCATTATATGAAAATCCTCCGTACTGCACTTAACTCTGATACAACTCGCAGCTGAGTTAAGCTCACCAAAAACCCTTCAAATATGCACTTTATCGGTATGTTTCCTCTCAAACTTACCTCGAGTAAAGATTACTCTCAGTCCTATTGTAGCTAATTTGAAGGCAAATATTACTTGCGACAGCTTTTGCCTAAAACCCACCGCAAATACCAATACTTACTTCGTAGATTTATTCCTCTTATTATATAGTGACAGTTTAACTCCTACATGCATTTATTTTCTAAGGCAGATATATTTGCTTCGTCTTCGCCAGAAGTATTGGACAGCCTACCTTTACCCACACTACTGGTAGATCCCTCCGGCAGAATTGAGTACGCTAACGCTCTCATTTGCAAGTTGCTTGACGAAGAGGCAGGGCACCTAGTGGGTCGTTCTTTTTTACAAGGCCCGTGGTTATTGATATACCCAGATAATACTGCAATAGAGTCAGCTCAAGAATTACTTGATGACCTACCCCAAACCCGAGAAACTATCCAGGGAAAAAAAATCGGACTCATTTTTAAAACGGGAACTCTGTGGTTAGCTCTTTATGCCCAACCTCAGTTCTCAGAAGCTGATGAATATCTGGGAGTGATAATCACCCTGATGGATGTCACTGCAAGCACTGAAAAAGAATTAAAATTCTCTCACCAATCAGAGCGATTACGGTCGGTGCCCGAGCACCAAACCAATTACATCATCCGCACTGACTTAGATGGGAATTTTCTGTACCTCAACCAAGCTGCCTTAGCCCAGTTTGACCAGGGTGAAGAAGAAGATGTATTCCGCTCGTTAAATTATCTCACTGACCCAATTTACGCGATCCGGTGCATTAAAGCAGCAGCCTATTGCATAGAGCACCCAGGAAGCCATCGGCATATTGAAATTCGGTGCTATAACAAAGATCGTGAATATTTTTGGACGGCTTGGGAGCTAGTAGGAGTTACTAATGAGGCTGGCGAAGTAATTGAAATACAGGCAGTAGGCCACGATATTTCTAAAAAGAAACGAATGGCCGACCTACTCGGAGAAACCAGTCAGATGGCACGAATTGGCGGTTGGGAAATTAGTAACTTCTCTCAAAAAGTGAGTTGGACACCGGAAACTTACCGCATTCATGACCTTCCTGAAGGTACTCCAATTTCACTACGAAAAGCTATCGAGTTTTTTAACCCGGAGTATCAGCCAGTACTACGCAAAGCCTATCGTAAGCTTATCACTAAAGGGGAGTCGTTTGACCTTCGGTTAAAGATGCTCACCGCTCTGAAACGAGAGGTATGGGTGCGCGTGATTGGTCAACAAGAAAGTGTACACGGTAATTTTGTGCGAGCCTACGGGGTGATGCAAGATATTACCGAGATTCAGCACTCCAAAGAAAAGATCAAACATCGGGAGTGGTTATTTCAATCAGTATTCAATAGCACTGCCGATGCCCTATTTATCATCGACGAATCCTACAAAATTATTGACTGCAACCAAAATGCGTTACGCATGATTGAGGTCGAGGATAAAGATGCAGTACTAGGAGCCGATGCTACCAGTTTTCAGAAGGAACCCTATCAGGAAGATACGATAGCTACCATTCGGAAAACAATTGATGAAGCTGGCGTTTGGACTGACGAGCTTGAGTTTGTATCTACCCAAGCTAAACTTTTCTGGGGAAGTTTAGCTATCACTACTTTTCCTAAGATGGGTTACGGGGTAGTACGAGTTACTGATATTACTGATAAGAAAAAAGCCGAGTCACTACTACTAGAAAGCAATGAAAACCTAATCAAAGCTAATAAAGAATTAGACCGCTTCGTATACAGTGTTTCACATGATATTCGGGCACCTCTTACCTCAATACTAGGGCTTATCAGTCTGACTGAAATGGAAAGTATGAGTGATCAGGTTCGGGATTACCTAAAACATATGGAGAAAAGTGCTCATCGTCTTGACGATTTCATTAAAGACCTTACTTACTTTTCTCGCAACGCTCGCTTAAAAGTAACTTCAGAGCCTATTGAGTTTGAGAAGCTTATCACTGAGTTATTTGAACAATATCAGTTTATGGATTATCAAGCTCCTGTAAAGACCTATTTAGATATTAGCCAGAGCTGTACATTCCATTCAGATAAAAGTCGTTTACAGATTGTGTTAGGTAACATCATTTCTAATGCCATGAAATACCACCTGGGTCGGGAAGACACTGAGTCTTACGTGAAGGTCAAAATAGAAATTGATGAAAAGGAAGCCGTTGTCCTTATTGAAGATAATGGGACAGGCATTGCCAATGAACACCAAGATAAAATTTTCGATATGTTTTACCGGGCCGACGACCATAAACCAGGATCAGGACTCGGATTGTACATTGTTAAAGAAACCGTAGATAAATTACAAGGTTCAGTGAAGCTTCATTCTGAGCAAGATCGAGGGACTACGTTTACTCTGCATCTACCTCAACTCACTCCTGATTCTTAGTTTTTTGGTAGAAATACTTCAGCCATCATACAGCGGGCACTCCCCCCACCACAGGCTTCAATGGTGTTAAGCGGACTATACACAATGTCAGTATATTGCCTGATCTGCGTAATTTGCTCATTATTCAGCGAATAATACGCCTGTTCAGACATTACCAATAACTTTTCGCCTTGCTGATTTTTTACTTGTAGCATATTTCCCGCAAAATGATTGCATTGCTCTTCAGTAATTAGAATTACTTCTTTACCAGTCTGCTCAATAATTTTTAGGATGTCTTGTTGCTCCCAGGTATTTTTTAATGCATCGGCACAAAATATTGCAAACTCTTCCCCAATACTCATCATCACATTGGTATGATAGATTTCGGCAAATCCTTCATTAATCATCTGCGAGGCAATAAACACAATGGGGCGATAGCCAAACTCCTGACAAAACTCCGATAGTAAGTGCAGATGCGTTCGAGGAGAGACACAGGCATAAGCAATCCGGTTTTCCCGGTCAAGCACCATACTCCCGGTTCCTTCCAGAAATTTTTCTTCTGCCTCAAAGTAAGAGTAATCAATCTTTCGGCGAATAGTATATTTATGATCTTTGATCAAAGTGGATAGAATATCATCACGGCGCTCTTTCCGGCGGTTAGGTGCCCACATCGGATAAGTCACTACCGTACCATCTTGGTGAAAAGAAATCCAATTGTTGGGAAATATTGAATCGGGAGTTTCTTTTTCAGCGGTATCGGCTACGGTAATAACGTTAACTCCTCGATGTCTAAGTGTGTCTACTAGCTGATTAAACTCGGCTAGTGCCCGCTGCTGAATTTCTTCCGGGGGTACATCGCTCAATTCCCGCTGATAGTGATTATTAATGGCAGTTTCTACATTATACCCGAATTTTACCGGGCGAATCATCAATATTGTATCGGTAAGTTGTTGATTATCTTTCAATGACTAAATTGTTCAATTGTTAATTCGTTGCAGGCTATTGAGACTAAAAATTTCATATCTCGCATTTTTCCTTTACGGACTCCAGTCTCCGGACTTCGGTTTCCGTTAAACTAACACATCCAGATCATCGCGTAGTAGCGGCATACTCATACAGTGGGTTCCTCCTCTCGCTCGGGAAAGTTCGCCCGAAGGTAATAAAATCAGCGTGTCTCCAGTCACTACTTCGTCGATAGATTTTCCCTGTTCCACCTGCTCAATAATTTCAGCGGAGCGCATTACAGCAAAACCTCGTTTTCGGAATTCTGCCTCGGTCTTAATATTTCGGTCGTAACCAATAATGATCCCTTCCCGCAAGGCTAAAAAGTTACAAGCATCAGTCCACTGTTCACGCTCACTATAAGGAAACTGGCCTCCGGCACTTGGAATAACCTCACAAGTAGTTGCCCCAAAATCTTGCCTACTGATTTGCTCGAGCAGATCATCCAGATAATCCATCCGGTTAGTAGTAATACTGTAAGTACCTCCTGCTTGCGCCTGGCGAATAAACTGCACCACTTCTACCTGATGGTTAGGGTCAATAGCCTGCTTACCTTGAATAGCTCCCGTCACATCGAAGCTATGGCTACGGTTGATCTCTTCTTTAGTAAACGGACTGAAGACAATCCAGGTATCTCGTTTTACTTGGGTAAAAACCGTATCGATGTGCATATACGCCCGCCGACGGGGAATTTTAACCACCGAAACTTTTTGGATTAAGTTGCGCTGAAAGAGCTTTTCTACCAGTTGTTCTACCGCTGGTAAAGAAGTGCGCTCGCTCAACCCAACTAACAAGTGTCCCGGACTAATCATCATAACATCTCCCCCCTCAATGGTGACTACTTTCTGCTGGGTTTCTTCCTCGCTAGAGATATAGAACAGGTTAGGCTCTTGCAATTCTATCACCTGTTGGGCTAGTTCGTCAGCTTCCTGGCTGGTTTTTTGTCGTAATAACTCGAAATGAGCGATATACTTGAAAATTAATGCTTCACGATCACGAGCATCTTCATAAGGTTTACTAAGCAAAATATGATCATGGACAGTGATTCCAATATCGCGGGTAAATATTAGATTGGGTATCGGCGGAAACAGGATAATTTCTTGCCCATTTTCATCTTTCAAAATGCCAGTAATCAGCACTAAAGCTAATTGCTCAGGGCTCATACCCAGCAGTTGCTTCTGGGTTCGCAACCCACATTTTTCTAGAGCGCATACCGAAGGAACTAGCAGATATTTGATGTCTTCGTACTGAAGAATTCGCACCAGCATTTGTTCTACACTCAACACTTTATCAGATTCAAACCAGTTGTTTTTTACCGCCAATTGGTAGTCGGGATCGTTGGCTTTACCCTGGATTTTCTCTGGGTCGAGAAAGCATAGTAGTATGCGTAGATACTCACTGTACTCCTGTTGCATCTTTTCTAGATACACTATGTCGTCGTACAGTAATTGGTCTTTAATACGAGGTACAATCTTACCAATACCGGCATCGGGGCTATGAATAAGCAGTCGTTTCAATCGCCCAACTTCAGACGTAACATGAATATCGTGAACCATGTTGTTTTATAATTATTAGCTGTAAAGGTAGTAGAAATGGAAATAAGAACGTAGTGCCAATTTCCGTTTTATTATTCTACCTCATTTTGGTGTTTACTTACAACAGAACCCATAGTTAGCTTTACCAAATCCATGCTTTTCTTTTCTGGCTTAAGCTTAGGTTACATATCAACTTGATTGGGCTACTAACGGAAACAACATTAGTTAAACCCTAAACTCCTCACACCATGAAGAATGATCACCAACTCAGTTGTTTAACACTACTCAATATGGTAGTGCTAGCTCTCGCTATCCTGATAGTAAGTTGCTCGCCAGAAAATGATACCATTACCCCTCAAGAATTATCGAATACCCCCGAAGGAGAGTCCTTACTAGATGTACAGGCTCCAGTTACCGTCCAAAGTCCAGTAGTCCATCAGAATGATGAAACTACTGATGTACTACCGTTTCCCAGTAAGTCCTCTTCCAGTTTTAGTGCTAGAACCGATGGCTACGGAGTAACCGATTACGTAGACTTTGATGATGAGATGGCATTGATGATCATTCCTGATCAGGCCAAGTTCACGTTTGCTTCTGCTCCGTATTACATCCAAAAAGTCGGGAACGCTTGGGTTCACGTGAAAGAAAACGATGGTTCAGGATACAATTCAGCATTCACCAGTAATCATAAGCACTATCACCTTAGTTATGACGGTGAATTTTGTATTACGCCTAACGGAAAGCCTGGAAAAATAATAAATGGAAATTGCGTAGAAATTGCTAATCCGGTGAAAGAACCTCGCTCTTTAAATACCCACGATGAAGACCAATGGATAAAAATATACGCCTATGACTATAATAGCTCTCAGCGGGTATTTGATCTACTAAGCATCAAAGTTACCGATGGGCCTATTCAACTATGGTTTAAAAAAGACGGGGGTGGCTGGTTACGCTGGTCTAGCTTAGGCACTGGTACCTGGAACCTTTCGTCGTATTGCACCGACATTACCCAAGTACTCATTTCAGCTAGTAACGGTACCTATGGTACTGTTGGGTTTGACAATGTAAAAGTAAAGATGCCACACAACTAACGTGCTAGCTGCTTTACGACTTTTTGAAGATAATATAATCCAGGTGGCCATTTACGGCTATCTGGATTTCTATTTCTAGCTATCAATAGTTTTCACTTTCTCTTTCACTCGTAAAAGTGAGACTATAATCCGTCTTTGTGGGTACTCGGTCTACTTTTCTGGAGTTGTCAGAAAGCGAGATTGACCTGTCATCTTGCTTGCTTTGCTTTGGTTTTTCCTACATTTGCCAGACCAAATTAATATTAGAATTGATACTATCCCAGGTTTGAAGTTATATACCAATACAAAAAGAATCAAGAGACAATATTCTACTCATTATCAATTCTCTCCTATCAACTTTCAATTAGCATGAGCATTTTAGATACTATTGTCACTCGTAAGAAAGAAGAAATAGCCGAACGGAAGAAACAGCTTCGCCCGGTCGAATTAGAAAAAAGCCCTTTCTTTGATCAAGAGACATACTCATTATCCCAAGCCCTGAGAAATGCTAATCCAGGTATTATTGCTGAATTTAAACGTAAATCACCTTCCAAAGGTATTATTAACGATCAAGCTGATGTAACTGAAACTACGCAAGGCTATGTACGAGCTGGGGCTGCGGCTCTTTCGGTGCTTACTGACATTGATTTTTTTGCGGGTAATGATGGAAACCTTTGTGTTGCTCGCGCTCGTAACCAGGTGCCTATTCTGCGTAAGGATTTTACCATTGATGAATATCAAGTAATGGAAGCTAAAGCGTTGGGTGCCGATGCCATTTTGCTGATTGCGGCTATTTTACCACCTCCTCGGGTACTGGCTCTGGCGCAGCAGGCTCATCAACTTGACTTAGAGGTATTGTTGGAAGTGCATAACGAAGAGGAGTTGCGCCAGACGGCTCTCAATGAATCGATCAGCCCGTTTCTGGATGTGGTCGGGGTGAATAATCGCGACTTGAAAACGTTCAATACGACTATTGAAACCTCTATCCAGTTAGCCAAAATGATGCCTGATAACCTGGTAAGAATCTCCGAAAGCGGTATCAACGACCCGGCTAACATCCGCACATTAATGGATCACGGTTATCAAGGCTTTTTGATTGGTGAATACTTCATGAAGCAATCCAATCCTTCCGAAGCCTGTCGTAATTTTATTCAAAAGCTAGAAACTAGCTAGGAGAATATGCAGAACTATATTGACGTAGCGGAGAAGAACGGAGTTACGCTTTACGGCGAAGGCTCGTGCCAATTTTGCGGGGCAAATACTACTCGTGGAGTTCACGAGTGCGTTGAAATATTTAGCCTGGCTTTCCAATTGATTGATTATTCTAAACCAGAGAATCATATCTATCGCTTCTTGAGTGTCGATGCCCATACGCTTCAACATCCCGAAATTCACGGACGTTGGAATAATCACTTTCACCTAACTCGACAACACCTGATTTTTGAGTATAAAATTGCTTGGAACTACGGTTTATCGCCAAAACTTAGCGACTATTTAAATGCGTATAAAGCTGATAGAAGTGATGAGTTTTTAGCCCCGCCTAAAGTTTTAGAACGAGGGTCAGTTACTACCACCGATGTTCGCGATAGTGCCAAAACTGAAGCTGAATGCCAGGCGATGATTGAAAAGTGGGGACAAGAAGTATATCAGTCTTGGAACCAGTACCATGAGCTAGTTGATAAAATTGCTCAGGGGTTCCCAGACAAGAACAGAAGCCAACTTCCTAAGATAAAATTGCTCCTAAAGTAGTCACCCAACCCAATATTAATAAATACCCCGACCCCATGAAGCTTAAGATTTGTGGAATGAAATACGGCGATAATCTGCGAGAAGTGGCTATACTTCAACCAGATTATCTAGGTTTTATCTTCTACAAAAAATCGCCTCGGTACATGGAAAGCAGTCTTAATCCCAACGAGTTAATGACGATTCCCGAGCGGATTCAGAAAATAGGCGTATTTGTAAATGCTACGAATGAATATATGCTTCAGGAATCCGAACGGTTTGGCTTAGATGGATTACAGCTACACGGCGACGAGTCTCCTGAGCAGTGTCAGAAACTAAAAGACGCAGGCTACTTCGTGATAAAAGTATTACAACTAGGCAACGAAAATTTTGATTTCTCTCAGCTAATAGCTTACGAAGCTTATGTTGACTACTTTCTGTTTGACACCCAAACCCCCCAATACGGTGGCTCTGGTCACACTTTTGATTGGTCGCAACTTGAGAAATACACTCTCAATACTCCCTTCCTCCTCAGCGGTGGTATTAGTCTAGAAAATTTAGAAGAGGCTCTCAGATTAGATCATCCTCAATTCGCTGGTTTGGACGTAAATAGTCGCTTTGAGGTTGAACCAGGACGAAAAGATATTGATCGTTTGCAGAAGTTAGTGAGTAAAATGCGCACCCCAACTTCAAAAAATTAGATCCACTATTCCAAGTTAAGTTTACTATTCGCTCCGCAAGCTCTTCACCGGATTTACAGTAGATGCCTTAATGGTTTGAAAGCTAACAGTTAGTATTGTAATCAATAAGGCACCTCCGGCGGCAGCCGCGAATACCCACCAATGTAAATCAGTACGATAATCATAGTTTTGTAGCCAATCTCGGGCAAAATAATAAGCCAATGGAATTGCCACCAGACAGGCTATCAGGATTAAACCCAGAAAATCCTTAGAAAGCAACTGCCACAGATTGGTTACTGAAGCTCCCAGTACTTTACGAATACCGATTTCTTTGGTTCTTTGTTCAGCTACAAATGAAGCCAGTCCAAACAAGCCCAAGCAACTGATAAAAATAGCCAGAATAGCAAAGAAACCCGATAGCTTACCTACCCGTACTTCAGTACTAAATTTTTGAGCATACTGTTCATCGGTAAAGTTGTACTCAAACGGATTGACCGGATCAAACTTTTTATAAACCGATTCAATATCCGCTAAGGCTTGCTGCGTACTTACATCAGGTTTTAGTTTAATGCTTAGAACGTCAGAGCGATCGTAATCAATAAAGAAAATCATCTGCCTAACCGGGGCGTAGGGTGACTGGGTAATCATATCTTCCACTACTCCAATAATGGTATAGATTCCGTTCTCGCCCCAATCCATTTGCTCTCCAATGGGATCTTCAAATCCCATGTATTCAGCGGCTGCTTCATTGATGACAAAACCCATAGAATCGGTAGCAAAGTCCCGGGAAAAATCCCGTCCTTCCACAATATTCCAGTCAACAGTTTCACCGAATTCATGGCTAATTCGCATAGTGACAAATTCGTCCTGCATACCTGGTGCTTTCCCTCGCCAATCAAGACCGCTGTTGGTCGTAAATGTCTGGGTGACAGAAGACTCTGACTTAGCTACCTCTTCTACCACACCTGTTTGTAGCAATTCGTTTCGGAAAGCATCAAAACGTTGGTTCACTTCGCCACTAGCTCGGGTCGTTATTAAGCGATTAATATCGTAGCCAATTGGGCGATTTTTAACGAATTGGATTTGCTGAAAAACGATAATTGTACCAATAATTAGGCTGACCGAAACCGCAAACTGAGTTACTACCAGTACTTTTCGCGGCAAGGCAGCTAACCGCCCGGTTCGGAAAGTACCTTTCAGCACTCGCACGGCTTTCAGCGAAGAGAGGTACAGTGCCGGATAGCTTCCGGCTAAGATTCCGGTGAGCAACACAAAGCCTAACCCGGCTAGCCAAAACCAAGGATTTGACCATAAAATATGTACTTCTTTACCGGCCACTTCATTGAAAGCGGTAAGAGTTAGCCACACCAGCATGATGGCAACCACAAACGACAAAGCAGCGATCAGCATAGACTCGGTTAGAAACTGATGAACTAGTTGACGACGAGCCGAGCCAATGGCTTTGCGAACGCCTATTTCCTTCGCCCGTTTCTCAGAGCGAGCCGTACTCAGGTTCATAAAATTGATACAGGCCAGCAGTAGCACAAACACTCCAATAATGCCGAACAACCACACGTACTGAATACGTCCACCTACGCTAACACCTTCTTCAAAATCTGAGTACAGATATACTCTCGACATGGGATGTAAAAACAGCTCTGGATTAAACCGTGCGCCTTCATCCTCGTTTACCCGTTTCTTTTTTGCATCTTTGATCGCTACCGAAACCTGCTCCATATTAGTATGGTCAGCAATTAGCACCATAGTCTGAAACCAGCTATTCCCCCAACTCAGCCAATCAGGTAAACCACTTTCGTAAAGCTCCCACGGAGCGATAAATTCTATGTCAGCAAAGCTGGAGTTATCAGGAAGATCTTCGTATACGCCAGTAACTTTCACCTCTCTATCGCTTACCAACAAAATCTGATTAATCGGGTCTTGATCGCCAAAGAAGGCTTGTGCGGCTGATTTAGCCAGTAGAACAGAATTAGGTTCTACCAAACCTTGCCGAGTACCACTGAGCATTTGTAATGTAAACATCTCAGGAGCGGCAGGTTCCATAAACATACCAGTTTTGGTGAGTACTTTATCATCATTCCTTAATATTCGCTCTTGCGGAAAACTAGCTGTAACCACGTGTTCAAAGTACGTTCCATAGTTTTCCCTTAGTTCGGGAGCTAGTTGCTTGGCTTGCGACCACCAGGTTTGAATTTTCCCTTCAAAGTTTTGGTTTTGCATGACCCAGGCAATACGGTCGTAGTTCTGGTGGTATTTATTAAACGATAGTTCATCGTGTAACCAGAGGCCAATTAGCAGAGCCACGGCCATACCGACGGATAATCCACTGATATTGATTAGCGAATAGCCTTTATGCTTTAAAATATTTCTCCAGCCAATTTTGAAATAGTTGCGGTACATAGCGTAATGATTTGGGTTATACAATGTTGATAAATTACGGATAGCGAACGGGCGCAGATAATGAAAGACTTGGTACCAATAACTGCGTTTGGCTCGAGCTAACGAATGCTCTTCTAGTGTTTGATAAAACTTCTCTTCTAAATCTCCTTCTACTTCCTCGACCAGCTCATCTCGGAGGAACCAGTGAAGGAATTTTTGGGCGAATTTCGGGGGGTTATATTTATGCGATTTCAATAGCTAATCTTTTACTTTTCTCTAAGCCCTTTACTATGTTTATAATAAAGCCTTTTTTCACTTGATTAATCAGTAAGAAACGGTAGAACTATATCCTTAAATACTGACTCCTTCGTTATTATATCCAGATGATTGTATCCGGGTAAAATCTTGAGCTGACTATTCGGTAGGGTTTGGTGCATGTGCTCAAAACCGTCGGTACGGAAGTAGTCGTCTTTGTCCCCTCCTACAATTAAAACCGGAGATGTAATTGATTTTGCCTCTTCATCTGTGATGTACACCGACTGCATATTGACTTGATTGAGCTTCTCAATAAATTCATCCCAACGGTCAGGTTCGGGCATGAACTTTTTTCGGTACGTCACAAATTCAGAATACTTCTCCTCCAGTCCTGCGCCCGTAATTTCTTTCATTGAATTGAGCGCTTCTTGATGAAACCAGGTAGAACCGAATCCACCCGCCAAAGAGACGATTTTATTCGTCAGTTCAGGATACTTCGCTCCGAATATCAATGCTATGATAGCACCGTCGCTAAACCCGATGAGCGCAGCACTTTCATTGCTTTCTTCCCGAAGAACTTTAGACACATCTTCTGCAAATAGTTCGTAGGATAAAGGCTTGGTACCTAGTTCAGATTTACTGTGCCCCCTAGTGGCGATAGCAATCACTTTATAATCCTTGCTTAAGATTGGAATGTAGGGTGAATACTCATCAATATACCCAAACATGCCGCCGTGAAGCAGCAGAATAGGTTTACCTGTTCCGTACACTTCGTAGTAGATATTGGCGTCGCCTACATCCAGATATTTCCCAGCTTGCTCATTAGAACCATAGGGTTGATCTTGTCCTTTGGCTTGAAGGACAATAGTGAGAATTATTACTGTAATATGGATTAGATTACTCTTTTTCATCGCTTTTTGGTATAGCTTTTCTTTCTTTGATTTACCTCTGTAACAGTCAAAAATGACAGTATAAGCAGGTTCAAAACCAGGTAGTTTTAGTGACCTTACTCTGACCTCAAATTATCCACCGGATTGACTAATGCCGCCCGAATAGATTGGTAACTTACAGTAAGTATGGCTATCGCAATAGCGATCAAACCGGCTAAAGCAAAAACATCCCACTGAATAGGTGTTCGGTATTCGTAATCTTCTAACCAACGTTGCATGAAATACCAGGCAATGGGTATGGCGGTTACCAGCGAGATTAAAATAAGTATCAGATAGTTTTGGGTAAGCAGGCGAAAGATCTGTCCGAAAGAGGCTCCCAACACCAGCCGGATACTGACTTCTTTACGGCGTTGATCCGCCATGAAGGCTGAAAGAGCAAACAGCCCAAGGCAGGCAATGACAATGGCTAGAACAGCAAAACTGGTGAAGATGCGACCCATACGTTGCACATCGGTATACATCATAGCAAAACTTTCATCCAGAAAAGTGTAGCGAATTGCTTGATTAGGGGAAAAACGATTCCACACCGCCTTTACGTTTTCCATTGTTTCTTGCATATCGGTCGTATTGACCTTCACTGATACCACCGAAGAGCTATTGCCCAACACCAGGCATAGGGGGCGAATCTTTTCTTTTAGCGATTGATAGTTGAAGTCCTGCACAACCCCAATAATCTGCCACACATCGCCACGGTTAGTAATTCGTTCTCCAATCGGATTATCCAGCCCTAGTTCCTGAGCCATTCGCTGGTTGATGATTACCGCCTGAGAGTCACTAGCCATTCCGACATTGAAATTCCGCCCCTCTACAATGTTCATCCCCATCGTTGCCAGATAATCTTCATCGACGCGCCATCTTTGTCCTCCTATTCCTACATCCTCGGTTACTTTTCCTTCCTTCCAAAAAAGATTACCATTTCTTTTCGTGCCAGCAATGGGTAAATAATCGCTGACGGATACCTGCTCTACATCTGATAATTGCTGTAGTTCGCTTTTAAAAGTGGGTAGCTGTTTCTCTAAAGTGTTAGCTCCCTGAAGCAGTATTACCTGCTCTTTATCAAAGCCTACATCCTCAGTAAGGATAAACTGCATCTGTTGGTAGACAATAGCAGTACTAATAATCAATACGATGGAGGTAGCAAATTGAAAGATAACCAGGGCGCTACGCAACTTAGAACTTTTACTACCCCGGCTCATTTCTCCCTTTAGCACCTGAGCGGGTTTAAAGCGCGAAAGATATACCGAAGGATAAAGTCCGGCCAGAATGCCAATAACTACAGCTACTACTGCTAACACTGGTAAGAACCACCATGCTTGCCACGGAAAGGTTAAGGTTTTGGCCGATAAATCGTTGAAATAAGGCAACAGCAGGAAAGCCAGCAATATCGCTAAGACAAATGACAAAAAGCTAATCAAGAGTGACTCGGTTAGAAACTGATGAACTAGTTGACGACGAGCCGAGCCTATTGCTTTTCGCAGTCCTACTTCCTTCGCCCGGTTAGCGGATTTGGCGGTAGAGAGATTAACAAAGTTGATTCCGGCAATAAGCAGAATAAAACCCGCAACTGCCCCAAACAGCCAGATGAAACGTATGTCACCGTGGTTAAGGCTATCACTAATCCCTGCTGAGTACAGATGAATATCACTAATAGGTTGTAACTCTATACTGAGATTAGCGACAAACGCCTCGGCATTCACCATACCCGATTCTTGATAGCTAGGCAAGAAGTAGTTTTGCATAATATTTTTCGTAAGCTTCGCTTCTAATGCCTCAGAATCAGTTCCGGGTTGAACTCGGATGTAGGTATGATAGTTGTTGGCTCGCCAAAAGGTTTGTTCACCCTCCCAAAATTCCCGACCAGTCATGGTAATCAGAAAATCGTACTGAAAATGGGAGGTAGTCGGAAAATCTTCGAAGACTCCGCCTACTTTATAGAGCTGATTTTCATTGTTACCCAGTACTAGCGTCTGACCTAAAGGGTTTTCATCGGGAAATAATTTGTCGGCTTGGCTCTGAGAAATAGCGATCATATTAGGCTCTGCCAAGGCTCTTGACCGCTCGCCCTGAACAAAGCTAGGCTGGAATATCTCTAACAACTCCTGATCGGCGTAGACAAAGCCTTCACCGTAGATATTCTCGACCCCACCAGCCCGACGTACTTCTCGGCCGCCCGCACCAAACAGTTCGCTGGCATTAACTCTACCTGAGGCTTCTATTTCTGGAAAATCGTCTTTTAGAACACTAGCCATCGGGGCCGGAAAATATACTTGTTTTCGAGTCTCATCCTCGCCGTTTAATGCACCAATCACTCGGTAGATACGATCACCATCCGAATAATGCTTATCGTAATTAAGCTCATGCTGAATAAACAGGGTGATTAACAAACAGGCTGTAATGCCCAGGGCAAGTCCGCCGATCTTAATCAAGGAATACGTTTTTTGTTTCCTAAGATTTCTCCAGCCAATTTTAACGTAGCTCTGATACATGGCACGATGAGTTAAGTTGTAAAATGTTGATAAATTGCGGATAGCGAACGGCCGCAGGTAATGAAAAACTTGATACCAATAATTACGCTTCGCTCGCCCTAAAGGGTGTTCTTCCAGTGTTTGATAGAATTTTTCCTCCAAATCCCCTTCCACTTCTTCGGCCAATTCATTCCGCAGAAACCAGCGTAGAAAACGTTGGGCGAGTTGAGGAGGATATTGGTTAAAGGATTTCACAGCCTTCTAAATTTACATCACTCACTTCGTAGGCTTTTTACCGGATTGGCTAAAGCGGCTTTTACCGTCTGATAGCTGATTGTAGCTAGTGTGATCAACAAGGCTCCTAAGCCTGCCGAAGTAAAAACCCACCAGCTTAGCTCGATGCGGTAGTCATATTGCTGAAGCCAACGCTGCATCGCATAGTAGGCCACCGGAATAGCAATAAGGCAGGAAACAAGAACTAACCTCACGAAATCTTTGGATAGCATCCCCCAAAGTGATACTACCGACGCTCCCAGTACTTTACGGATGCCGATTTCTTTGGTACGCCGTTCTGCCACGTAGGAAGCCAACCCGAATAACCCCAACGCACTGATGAATATAGCCAGTAGAGCAAACATACCCGCTAGTTTTCCTACCTGGTTTTCCATCGCAAATTTTTTATTGAATTCCTCATCCACAAAACTGTACTCGAAGGGAAAGCCCGGATTATATGTCTCGAAGACAGGTTGGATAGATGCCAATGCCTCTGGTACACCCACATCCGGTTTTATTCGGATCAGTATATTATTGGCAATGTCGGGCACGAACATAATGACTCCCGGTGCTACCGTCTCAAAGGGGTTCAGCATTAATACATCCTCCACTATTCCCACAATTGTCATCTCCCGGCCACCTGAGGTCATGGTTCTGCCAATCGGATCATCGTAGCCGATGATATCTAAGGCCGTTTCGTTGAGGATCACCGCATTGGAATCAGTAGAAAATTCTGGTGAAAAAGGCCTACCCTGCGTAAAGGTGAGTCCCGCCGCATTTTCGTAATCCCATCCAGTCATCAGGGCTTCCAAAGCAATACGGGAGTTGGGATCTTTGCCTTCCCAGGAAAAATCACTCCACTTATTGTACACTTCGGTCATGGGACTAGACGTTCGGGCTACCGCCTCCACGTACCCGGTATTTAGTAATGCTTGTTTCAAGGAATTAAAGTTCTGGGCAATGTCTTCGCTTCCTTGAATGGAGATCAGATTATCCGGATTATAGCCGATAGAGCGACTTTTTGCGTAATTGATCTGGTTAAAAACTACGAGTGTACCAATGATTAACCCTACAGAAATGACAAATTGGAATACCACTAATACTTTCCGAAATACCACTGGCCCCCGACCCTGCGTGAAGGTACCTTTAAGAATCTTGACGGGTTGGAATGAGGAAAGATACAAGGCTGGATAACTCCCAGCGATCAGTCCAGTGATGAGACAAATACTAAATCCAATCACCCAAAGGAAGCGACTACCTACATCCAAGGTGATATGTTCAAAGCCAAGATCTCTTAAATAAGGAAGCCCTATGAACACCAATCCTATCGAGAGCAGAAAGGCCAGCAGGGCAATCATCACTGATTCACTGAAAAACTGTAGAATGAGCTGCGTTCTGAGTGAACCAATCGCTTTGCGAATACCCACTTCCTGCGCCCGTTTTTCAGACCGAGCGGTAGAAAGGTTCATGAAATTGATACAAGCGATTAGTAGTACCAATACTCCAATAATGCCAAACAGGCGCACATAGGCTATTTTACCCCCCGCATTCTCCCAGTTTTCGTATTCACCGTACAAATGAAATTCACCAAAGGGTTGAATACTTAGCTTTTGTTCCGGCGACGTAGGGTCGTTTTCCCGGTTGATGAGGCTGATCTTATCCGAGAATACGTCCATTGATACGCCTTCGTTCATTTCCAAAAATGTCCAGATCACATTACTGCCCCAATCGTCCCGGTACCTTTGTAGATAGCTATTGGCTAGGTTGTATTTAAACGGGACTAAAAATGTGATGTAGCTGAAAAAGGAGTTTTCCGGTATATCGCTAATTACTCCGGTTACCTGAGCATCATATTCGTTGTTGATTCTCACGATCTCACCCATTGGATCATCATTGCCAAAGAGAGTTTTTGCCAACGATTCAGTCAGTATAATAGATTTAGGATCATTCAAAGCGGTTGCACGATTACCCTTTATCAGTGGAAAGGAGAACATGTCCAGGAAGTCTGGGTCTACGTATTGACCGGTTTGTCGCACTTTCCGCTCTTCCGCCATCAGGCTTACGGAACCACCCTTAAAGCGGGTGATATGCTTAATTTCAGGATAATCATTGCCCAAGACTTCATATAGGGGCAATGGTACGAACAATTGCGTATCTTTTGTATCGTTGAAAAGGGTATGTTTTCTGATAATTCCGATACGATCTATATTTTGATGAAAAGAATCAATATTTGTTTCGTAGTATATCCATAAGCCAATTAGCAAAGCCACGGCCATTCCTACTCCCAGTCCACCGATGTTGATCAGCGAATAGCCTTTATTTTTCAACAGATTTCTCCAGGAAATTTTTGCGAAATGATTAAACATAGCGTACCCAATTGGATGATGTATTGAGGTTAAACTTTTTATCGCGAACGGCCGCAGATAATGAAAGACTTGATACCAGTAATTACGCTTCGCTCTACCTGACGAGTGCTCTTCCAATGTTTGGTAGAACTTTTCTGCTAAATCGCCTTCTACTTCCTCAGTCAATTCATACCGCAGGAACCAGCGCAGAAAGCGTTGAGCGAGTTTAGGTGGCGTAGCTTGATTTGGGTTCATGTTCATCCCAGTTGACCACCAAAATTGAAATCAGTAGCGAAGGGTGGAAACTGTCTCCATAGTGATACTTTTAGATCACGGGAGATTTCCAAGGCTCGCTGACCATAGGCGGTGATGGTATAAATACGCTTGCGGCGCCCACCCCTCTCAGCAGTAGCCTGCCCCATTTCGGAAGTGAGAAAGCCTTTGTCTTCCAGGCGGCTCAGTGTAGAATGGATCGCCCCGATAGAGACAGCGCGACCGGTTTGAGATTCGAATTCTTCGGCTAGCTTGAAGGCGTAAGCTTCTTTGCCCAAAATACCCACCAGCAATAAAACTGTTTCTTCAAAGTCGCCTAAACGAGATTCTTTCATATGATACTAAATTGTAGAGCTAATATAAAAACAAAATTCTTATTTGCTATACATTTTAGTAACAAATCATGATTTTTCTTTCTCAGAAGTATTGAGAAAGGTTGTCAAACGCAGGAGTTGTACATTTGAGCAACATTCACTACCGAGTTGGTTGTAGCCGATTGATGGGCCGCATCGGCGATAATATGGGAAAGCAGGCATTCTTCCCTAGTCACATTATAGAACTGCTGATTCAAGATTCCCTTTCCAAAAATTTCTACTTCTCGGGCGTAAGCATCCTGGTACCGCTGAGGAAACGAGTGCTGAACTGGAGACTGGCGCATTCCTGCTTCAGTGAGAACCTGCACCGTATCGTTGCGCTGGTTTTCAGCAATCGCCATTCCTTTCTCCCCAAACAGTTCAATCCGCTGATCGTAACCATACACGGCGATCCGGCTAGTATCGATTGCGCACATTAGCCCATCAGGGTACTTCAGCGTAACTAACACGGTATCAAAGTCAGACAGATTGCCAATTTCCTGGTCGTAAGCATAACCAATAGCGTATACTGATTCCGGTACGCGCAAGCCCAGCAAGTAAATCAGCATGTCGAAGTCGTGGATAAGCATATCGTGGAAGATATTACCGGAAATACGCAGGTAGTCCAGTGAAGGCTGAGGATTATCCCTAGAGCTGGTTTTGATCGTTCGTATCGGGCCAATTTCCTGAATGCTTTCCTTCAGCGCCTGGAAATTCTGATCACACCGCCGCTGGAAGCCTAAATGCAACGCCAACCCTTTTTCCTCGGCTAAGTCAAAGCATTGTTGAATCTCACTCACAGTAGTGCCCAGCGGCTTTTCGGCAAAAACGTGCTTTCCCACCTTCAACGACTGGGTGATATGATCGTAATGGTGGGGAGTGGGCGTAGAGACAATCACCGCATCCAACTCAGAGTCCGTTAGAGCCTCTTCCAGAGTAGATAATACTTCCACATTCTGATCTACCTGTAAATCATCAACCGAAAGTGCCGGGTCTACGATGTACTTTAGAGTGAATAATTCGGATGCCTGTACCGAGCGAAGATGAAAGTGACCCGCCCGGCCCAGTCCGGCAATGCAGATAGTAACCTTTTTCAGCATCAGTGTAGCAAAAACGTCAGCTAGAACGCAATGGTATCCGGCAGATACTTAGACGCTAAATCTTCGTAGTAAGGTCGCAGCTCTTCTACGTTCGGAGCCTTGGGCGATTTGGTGTACAGATCGTAAGGATTAAATTTCTCCACCCACTTAAACATCTTGTTATCGTGCTCATTCATCAGATGATCGTAAGCTCCTTCACGGTGCTGGGCGTAGAAAGAGTGATAGCGCATAATGTAAAGAGCTGGCTCCGGCATGTGATCCTTCATAGCAGTGTACAAATACTCATCATGCCCCCAAGACATATGCACGTTGTCCAACCCACAGTTAGGTTCGTACACTCCGTACTTGGTATTGTAGCGCTCATCGTCAATATCAGGATTATCTTGGAAGAATTCAGGGTACACAATCTTATCGGAAAATTGACAACCTACCGGAAAAGTATCGCCCACTACCGCCCACTGAGGTTCGCCAAACAGGCAGAGAATTTTTCCCAGATCGTGCAGAAAACCCGTCAGTACAAACCAGTCAGGATGGCCGTCAGCCCGGATCGCCTCGGAGGTTTGCAGCAGATGTTGAGTTTGATCTAAGTCAATATCGGGATCAGAATCATCAATAAGGGTATTCAGGAACTCAACCGCTTCCCAAAGGGTCATTTCTCGCTTTTGTAGCTTTTTGTACTCAGCTTCCTTGGCCAACACAAAGTCGTAAGACTGGTACTTATGGTTGAGGCGGTAAAATTCCCGCACCGTATTCCGACCGGGACTATCGTAATTACGGAACTCTTCCTTTTTCTTCTCTCCGTTTTCGGGATAACGCTCTCGCAAATCCTCTTCCCACAGTTCTTCTATATCCAAGGTTGGTTTTGTGTCTTTCATAAAAGTGAATTATTTGATGGTTGAATGATTAATGAATAACGACTGATGAATAATCATAGCACAAATCATATTAATCATTGATCATTACTCATCTGTCATTAGTCATTGTCCTAACCAAATATATAAAACAATAATCACAATGGTTAATACGATACTAAACGCTTTGGCGTACTTCCAGGGTTGCATATCCAGAATGGTTTTATCTGATGACCAGGCAGGCCGATTATTAGGATAAAAATGAGATACCCCAAACATCACTGCCATATTCAGCAGAAACTCAATGCCCCAGATATGCACAAAGTGAACATCTACCTGAAAGATAAACGTTGTTAGGATGTAAAATAATAGCCCAACCAACAATGCAGCTTTCGCCCCAGTCGCCGAAATACGCGGAATAAACAACCCAGCTAGCATAATAGAAGCAATGGGAATAAAGAAAATACCATTCAACTGTTGCAATAGTTGGTATAATCCTTCTGAAGCCCGCGCTACCAGCGGTGCAGCTACAATTGCTACCAAAGCTAGCAAAGCCGAACACATCTTCCCCACCCGAACTAGCTGCCGATCGGTAGCTGAAGTATTCAGCAGTCGTTGATAAATACCTACACTGAAGATTGTAGCCGCACTATTCAGTACGCTGTTGAAGGTACTCAGCACAGCTCCCATTACTACGGCCGCAAAAAAACCAACAAAACTCAACGGCAGCACTTTCTTAATCAGCTCTGGATAGATGATGTCCTGATTTTCGTAAAACTGATCGCCGAAATAGTAATAAGCAATCACCCCGGGTAGCACAATAATGAGTGGCACTAGTGTTTTCAGTACGCCGGTGTACAGCAATCCTTTCTGGGCTTCTTTTAGGTTTTTGGCTCCAAAGGCCCGCTGAATAATGGTTTGATTCATGCCCCAGAAGTAGAGCTGATTAATGATTAAACCGGTGAACAACGTACTGAACGGTAATACTGAGTTAGATGCGCCAATCACATTGAACTTCTCCGGGCTATTTTCATATACTCGAGATAAACCCGTTAGCATATTACCCTCACCAATATCCAGTAAGGCTAGTATCGGCACGGCCAGGCCACCAATGAACAACCCAACCCCATTAATCGTATCCGAATACGCCACAGCTTTTAGTCCTCCGAAGATGGCGTACCCCGAACCAATCAAGCCAATCACTACTACCGTAATCCACAACCCTTCGTTTTGAGATACTCCCAACACGCCTGATACGTCAAAGATACTTTCCAGATTGATTGCCCCGGTAAACAGCACAATCGGTAGCAGCGTAACTACAAACGAAACCATCAGGAACAGAGCTACCAAGGTGCGTGTCATACTGTCAAACCGCTCTTCCAGATACTGAGGAATAGTCGTCAGTCCCATTCTTAGGAAAGTAGGAATGAAGAAGAGTGCTGCCACGATCAACGCCAAAGCCGAGGTGACTTCCCAAGCAATAATGATGAACCCGTTTTTGTAAGCCGAACCATTCAAGCCGATCAGATGCTCGGTAGAAATGTTTGTCAGCAGCATTGATCCGGCAATCACTACTCCAGTCAGGCTGCGACCTCCCAGAAAATAGCCGTCTCGGGACGAGAGTGATTCTTTACGAAGGCGATACCAGGAATAGAAAGCGACAAAGGCAGTGAAGCCCAGAAAGGAGAGCAGGGTTTGCATGCTTGGTTGTTGTAGTAGACATAGTAGTTGCGGGAAATTACGCAAAAAACCAGAAATCCCGCATCGGCTGCTTTCCCCAGGCATCTAATTGCTCCCTTATTTCAGGCAGCACCGATGGCGAGGTGACCACTATTAAAATTTGCGGACGATCCAGCTTCATCACCATTTCGGTAGACTCCAGGTATATCCCGTAAATCTCCTTTCCTATCTTCCGGAGGTTATTACACATCCAGTGAAAATGATTTTCCTGCTTTAGCAGCATCTTAGCCAGATCCTTACCTTTTCGTCCGGCTCCCCAAAGCACTAATGGGCGACTGAAATCACGATCAAGCTCGTAGAAGTAGCGAATTTTCAGATCAAAGAAACGATTATCCTGATAATTATCATCGTTGCGAGAGGTGCGGTCTGGGCGATCACGACAATAATTCAGGACTTTATCTATGCCCACTACATGGAGTTTTTGCTGGTAGAACCGAAAACAGAGATCATAATCTTCTGGATACATCTCAGACCTAAAACCTCCGGCAGCTTCAAAATCATCCCGATGTACCAGCCAGCACTGGGAAGGAATCACACACTCGCGGTAAACCTCTTCGTAATAGGTTTGATCTTTCGCAATTTGATTTAGCCATCGCTCATACCGCCGAAAGCCATCGCCTACCTCACGACCGTCCATAAAATACTTCGTGCCGCCCGCTACTACGATTCCTTTACCATGCTGCTGCCAAGTGTGATACATTACCGCTAATTTATCAAGCGGCATAATATCGTCTGAATCCATACGAGTTACTAAATCTCCTCGGGAATGTCGGTAAGAAGTTTGTAGGGCTGGAATCAGCCCGATTCGATCAGTATCATACACCCGGATACGAGAATCTCGCTGGCTGTACTCGGTTAGTATTTCCTTTGATCGATCCGAAGAATCATTGTTCACCGCCACCAACTCCCAATCAGCATACGTTTGCGCCACGATAGAATCTAAGCACTCGGGCAGATACCGCTCTGTGTCTCGCACGGACATGAGAATGGAAATACGAGTGTTCAAGTGTTATAGTATTATGGCGTTCAAGTTACCAAAATTGATGACTCTGCTGTAAAACTATGGACTATAACACCATAACACATAAACACTGTAACACTATCAAAGATTGAATTTCCCCAGCAATTATTCTACTTTCACAACCTAAACCTAAAACTATGAAAGTCGCTTACTACCTACTTTTCGCAATATTAATCGCCTGTCAGAATGCTACCACTGATGAGCCAGAAGAATCAGTCGGTGGCGATTACGGTAAATTCACCTTACACAAGGGCACCAATATTTCCCACTGGCTATCACAGAGCAGCCGTAGAGGGGATGAACGCCAAGCGTTTTTCACTCAGGATGATGTAGAATATCTGGCCGGACTGGGTTTTGATCATCTGCGAATTCCGATTGACGAAGAGCAAATGTTTGATGAAGCCGGCAACCCGGAAGTTGAAGCATTTAAGCTACTGACTAATGCACTAGATTGGTGTCAGAAAGAGAACCTGCGAGCAATTGTAGATTTACATATTCTGCGCTCCCATCACTTTAACGAAGATGAAAAACCGCTGTGGACGGAACCCGCTGCCCAAGAAAAGTTTATGGACTTATGGCGGGTGCTATCGGATTCATTAAACTCTTACCCTACCGGAATGCTAGCTTACGAACTGATGAACGAACCCGTTGCCGATGACCCTGAGAATTGGAATCAACTGGTAGCCCGGGCAGTGCAGGTAATTCGGGAGCGGGAACCGGAACGGGTAATTGTAATCGGTAGTAACCGTTGGCAAAGTGCTGATACCTTTGATGAACTCAAAGTACCGGAAAATGATCCCAATATTTTACTGAGCTTTCACTTTTATGAACCCTTTTTACTTACTCACTACCAAGCTAGTTGGACCAATATTGCCAACTACGAAGGTCCAGTACACTACCCCGGTCCTATTGTAACCGAAGCTGAGTTTGATACACTACCTAATACCCAAAAAGCCTACGCCGAAGAGCGGATGCACACTTACCACCGTGATACACTGGAGAAAATGATGGCTAAACCCATGCGCGTAGCTCAGGAGCTCAACCTCCCCCTTTACTGTGGCGAGTGGGGCGTCATAACATCTGCCCCGCAGGAAGATCGGCTACGCTGGTACCAGGATATGGTTGATATCTTTGAGGCGAACGACATCGCCTACGCCAACTGGGACTACAAAAGCGGCAGCTTCGGTCTGGTGACAGATGAAGGAGAACCCAATGAAGATTTGGTAGAGATTGTGACTAGCGAAAAACCATGAACACTACGTTTACTCGCAAATTAATAAATCAATTCTGCACAAGCACAATAAATATTACGCAGCTTTTGTTTTACATAATGAAGTGATTTCCAAGACAATATTTGGGCTCATAAACAAACATGTAATCAAATACGACAATTATGAATAAGATTATCGCTTTGTTACTTAGTATTTTTTTCTTTTGTTCATGTTCTGAGGAGGAAGGTCTTGAAGAAGAATGGGTCAATACCATTAAACTATCAACAAACGATGTCGAGTTTAATGCAAATGGGGATTCCGTGATAATAACCACTGAAGGGGATTCATGGATAGTCGACCAAATTTGGCTATCAAGCATTAAGTACAGAGGACATTACACATATACTAATGAGGATTTTAAGCCTGACTCAACAGCTTATACTATCATAGAAGAAGATTTTGTCGTTGAGAAGCGGGATAAAAACACTCTTTTCATTTTGTTAGGTGATAACACGACAGGATTTGAAAGAACTATGGGGGTGCGAGTTTCAACAATAGGTCAGTATAATAACGCTATAATGATTAGGCAACGCGCTAAATAGTCAGATTACCCTGTTCTTCCAGCTTTGTAAGCTAACACAATAATCATCACTCCATAGAAATCACTGGTAAAAGCCCCGGTACCCCGGCATAATCACGAGCAGAACTGTAGCGGTAATGCTCTGGTTCGTCTACGATCTCGGCCATGACCGGATTCTGGTGAATGTAGCCCGGCTTTTGCTCCAGAAATGAATTCGAGTGAATTTCTTTGGCTTCGTTCCCTTCTTGCCAGAATTTAAAGCTTTTGATTTTCTTATCCCCTCGTCCAGCGTATTCAAAGTGATTATACATCCAGTTCCGGCGGCTTTCGTTTATTTCCAATGTTGCCGCGACAAGCTTTTTGCTAGTAAACTTTCACGCGGTGACCGTTTAAAGTCTCGCAGAATATCAGAAAGATTGTACCCTTCTTTGGCTGAGACAATCAGATGTAGATGGTTACTCATCAGGCACCGGGCGTATAGCTCCAATCCTTTCTGCTGTTGGCAATACCTCAGTGAATCTACTGTAATGTGTTTGTAATGGGGGCGGGTAAATATGTCTACCCAATCGATGACGGTTAACGTGAGAAAGTAGAGATAGCCAGGATTTATTTTGTTCTTTAGCCCCATAGCTGATCGGATTAAAAATCCTTACCTAAAATGCTTTCGGATTGCAAATCCGAAAAAGTAGAATAAAAGAGAATTAACGAAAATATAGGAAAAACAGAAATTGTACGTAGTAAATCACCGTATTGGTATACTCGATCTTTACTAACTCTTTAGCTACCCATTGTCCTTCCAGATTTGCAATCCGAAAGTAGTTAAGTAAGAATTGGACGCTGAAGCGTTTATAATCAGCTTTTCACTATTATGATGCATACTGATTATGGACTCTAGACCAGAGCGTTAGTAAACAATTAATCTTGCCTAGTGATTAAACCAGTATTTCGCATTACCTTGCAAGTTCGTTTGACAATGAAAAACAGAATTTGCATGACTAACCTCGCTCTTCTTTATCTCATTGCTCTATTATTTGGGTGCCAGAATCCCGAAAGCATTGATGCCTACCTTACCCAGCAATATCAGGAAGGAAAACTCAACGGAAATGTATTAGTAATCAGGAATAGTGAAACACTTTACGAAAAGTCATTTGGATACGCTGATGGCTCAAAAAACACTTTACTCACTAAAGATTATCGGTTCAACATCGGGTCGGTGTATAAAGAATTTCCGGCGGTAGCTATCATGCAGTTAGTAGAAAAGGGACAAGTTAGCGTCGATGACAATATCGCAAAATTTCTTCCTGAATTACCCGAATGGTCGCAGAAAGTGACGGTAAAGCATTTATTACAGTACTCCAGTGGGCTACCCAGAATTGACTGGGGGTCGTACTTCGGCCAGGGAATAAATGTAACCGAGACTGAGATAATGAACGAGATTAAGAGTATAGAGACACTTAATTTTGAACCAGGCACTGATTACTTATACACCAATAATAGCCCTATTTTGCTTATCAAAATAGTTGAGAATGTTACTAAAACGGATTTCAATAAATATGTAACTGAAAATATCTTCATTCCTTACAACATGCCAAACACGGTTGTCAAAGACCAATATCCCTACGGGGACAAATCATTGATGGCCATACCTTTCGACTCTGAGTTCAACGAAGATAATTATAGACTATCAATGAGTGGTCTATTATTTAGTTCCACTGCTAGCGACTTATCCAATTGGTTTCAGCAGCTAGGGGATTTTGAAGTAGTTAGTAAAGAATCTGTTGAGTTCCTTTCTCAAGGAGCTAAAGCAGGTAATAACATTCAAGCACCACTGGGTCGCTGCGATTGGAAAAATGACGAAATCGTGGAGCATTTTCACCACGGCTCCAGCGGTAATTATGAGTGCGTAGTCCGAAGATTCAAGCAAGAAGAAATTACCATTGCTATTCTGACGAACCAAAAGCACGGAAACGTAATCGAAATATCTGAAGAGATTTATGAGATTATAAAAAAGGATATTCAAAGATAAACTCTTCTAAAAAGTAGCCCCGTCTTTCATCAATTTGTTGGCGAATAAGAAGTCGCGTAGCTCTTGAACTTCAGTGTCTATAATGTTTTTGTTGCTTCCTTCCCAAAGCTTGTGACCTTTGTAGAGAAACAGAATATGATCGCCAATACCAATTACCGAGTTCATATCGTGAGTTACCACAATGGTGGTAGTACCCAACTCTTCGGTAATTTCTTTAATCAGATCGTCAATCAGCACTGAGGTCTGGGGATCAAGACCTGAGTTAGGTTCATCGCAGAACAGATAGTTTATGTCGTTTACAATGGCGCGAGCAATGCCTACCCGCTTTTGCATTCCACCGCTGAGCTCCGAGGGCATTTTTCTATTAGAGCCTTCCAGTCCCACTCGTTTCAGGCAGAAATTTACCCGATCGAGCTTTTCATCTTCAGGCGTATCAGTCAGTATATCCAGTGGAAATTTCACATTGTTTTCTACATTCAATGAGTCAAACAAAGCTACTCCTTGAAAGAGCATCCCAATTTCCCGACGGATTTCTGTCTTGAGGTCCTTATCGCCGTGGGTAAAATCCCGGTCATTGTAGCGAACCGTACCAGAATCAGGACGAATCAATCCTACAATACACTTGAGCAGCACACTTTTTCCTGTACCACTTGCCCCAATAATCAGATTGGTCTTTCCCTGTTCAAAAACTCCACTGATACCATCCAGAATGGTCTTTCCACTAAAAGCTTTCGTAATATTTTCAATATGAATCATAACTTGATGAATAATGATTAATGACTGCGACCGCCGCGCGGATGATTAATGACGATGACATTTACTACCTATTATTCATTAATCATTAGATAAGCACTTGAGCTACCACGTAATCGGCAATTAGTACGGCAATACAGCTGTTGGTAACCGCTGCGGTACTAGCTTGTCCTACTTCTAATGCACCTCCCCGAGTAAAATAACCTTGATAAGCCGATATGGTAGATATCAGAAAGGCAAACACTACTGACTTAACCAACGCCATAAATACGGAGTATTGCTGAAACTCTGTTCGTAATCCAGTCACAAATTCCTGACCAGTCACTACATTAGTGAGCGTTCCCACTAAATAACCGCCGTACAACGATAAGAACCCGGCTACAATTACCAGCAACGGAAACATCAGTATAGCTCCTATTACTTTGGGCACGACTAAATACGAAGCAGAATTAATTCCCATCACCTCCAGGGCATCAATCTGCTCAGAAATTCGCATCGTACCCAACTCACCCGAGATATTTGAGCCAATTTTCCCCGCCAAAACCACTGAGGTAATGGTCGGTGCCAGCTCCAGTATCGTCATATCCCGCACTACTAGACTAACTACACTTTTAGGAATAAGTGCACTCACCATATTCGCAGCGGTCTGAATAGTAGACACCATCCCAATGAAGGTAGATACAATAGCCACCAGTGTCAACGAATTAATACCAATCTTCACGGCCTCATCAATCGTGCGCTTCACGTAGATGTTGAACGCTTCCATTCGGGAAAACAGGGTGCTGATAAATAATAAGTAAGAGCCAACTCTTTTCATAAATAAAAGTTTAGTGTTCTGAGTTTTCAGTTTTGAGTTTAACAGGTATATTCTTTAGCACCGAATTCTAAGCTTTGAACACTAAACTCAAACTATCACACTTCATTCAATCTTAATCAATTAATTAATAAATGGTTCTACGTAACGAAAAATTATACGTTTATGAAAAAATTAGCCGTCATTACTGGGGCAGGCAAAGGTATTGGGAAAGCTTTAGCGGAATGTTTCGCTAAGGAAGGATTTTCACTCGCGCTCTGTTCCCGTACTGAAGCCGACTTGCAAGCTTTACAGGCTAAACTTACCCAAGAATATCCTGAAATCAATGTGTTCATCCGCCCCACAGATGTTTCCAAAAAAGAAGAGGTTCTCAACTTTGCCCAAATGGTTCAGGAAACCAGCCTTCCGGTTGAAATTTTAGTGAATAACGCGGGAGTATTTCTTCCGGGGCAGATTCACCAGGAAGAAGATGGAGCTTTAGAAAAGCAGATTGAAACTAATTTGTACAGTGCCTACCACCTTATCCGGGCTTTAGTTCCTACTATGATAGAAGCAAAACGAGGACATATCTTCAACATTTGCTCTACCGCCAGCATCACGGCCTATACCAACGGCGGCTCCTACTGCATCAGCAAGTTTGCTATGTTGGGCATGAGTAAAGTACTGCGTGAAGAAATGAAGCCTTACAATATTCGGGTCACCTCGGTGCTACCAGGAGCCACACTGACTAATAGTTGGACCGGAAGCGATTTACCAGAGTCTCGCTTTATGCCACCTGAAGATGTAGCCGAAGTAGTTCTAAATACCTACCACTTATCGGAAAGAACTGTGATTGAAGAAATTTTAATGCGCCCCCAGCTGGGCGATATTGGCTAAATTTTGATTTATTTGCTATGGCAACAAATGTTGGTGTTGTGGTGTTTATGTGTTCGAGTGTTCAGGTAAATTTAAAGAGCAACTAATAAATCCATGAACACACGAAAACTCTAACACCTGAACACACTATCCATAAATATGCTTACTTCCGAAATCAGCACTTTTCAATCCTACTGTCAAAGTCTGACAGAATACATTCGTCGCTCCACTCGAGTGGTGAATATTGGCGACTTACCTTTGGGAGGCGAATATCCTATCCGAGTACAATCCATGACGACCGTAGATACGATGGACACCAAAGGCTCAGTAGAACAGTGCCTGCGGATGATTGATGCAGGCTGCGAGTACATTCGTATTACGGCTCCCAGTATTAAAGAAGCCCAAAACCTGGAAAATATTCGGAAAGAACTGCGAAAGTTAGGGCACGATACCCCGCTGATCGCTGATATTCACTTCACGCCCAATGCTGCCGAACTAGCCGCTCGAATTGTGGAGAAAGTTCGGATCAACCCTGGTAACTACGCCGATAAGAAGAAGTTTGAAATTATTGAGTACGACGATGCCAGCTATCAGGCTGAAATTGACCGCATCCGAGAACGTTTCACTCCGCTGGTGAAGATTTGTAAGGAATACGGCACTGCTATGCGGATCGGCACCAATCATGGTTCACTTTCCGACCGAATTATGAGTCGCTACGGTGATACGCCCTTGGGTATGGTAGAGTCTGCTCTAGAATTCCTTCGCATCTGCGAAGACCTGAATTACTACGATGTGGTGCTTTCCATGAAAGCCAGCAATACGCAAATAATGGTACAGGCTTATCGCCTGTTAGTGCAGAAGTTGGATGAAGAAGGTTTGCAACCCTACCCGCTGCACTTGGGCGTAACCGAGGCAGGAGACGGTGAAGACGGACGTATTAAATCCGCCGTAGGCATCGGCACTTTGCTGGAAGATGGACTAGGAGACACTGTGCGGGTTTCACTCACCGAAGAACCGGAGGAAGAAGTTCCGGTAGCTTATCATCTAGTAAAACGTTACGATAATCGTAGTCCGCATCAATCTATTCCTCCGGTAGAAAATATTCCGGCTGACCCGTACAGCTACTCCCGCCGCCGTTCGCAAACAGTAGCCAACATTGGAGGCGATAATGTACCGAGAGTCATTGCTGATGTGTCGGCAATTACCGAGTGGACATACCGTGATTTGAAACACGTAGGTCATTTCTACTTGCCTGAGTTGGATAAGTGGACAATGAATGACCAGGGCTGCGATTATGTCTACACTGGACAAAACCCCATTGATTTTATGCTACCCAATGGGCTTAAAGAAATCCGGGATTTCAATGTGTGGCAGCAGCAAGAAGATCAGCAGAATAAGTATCCTTTATTTCATTCGGTAGAAGAGTACAAGCACAGCGAAATCCGACACTCACAACTAAACTTTTTACAGGTTCGGCTAGAAAGTTGGGGAACAGAATTGATTCAGCTACTGAAAAATGATACTGCACTCGTATTGCTGCTAGATACTGATAATCAACATGCTATGCCCGAGCAGCGCAAATTCTTCTTCAATCTGGTTGAGCATGAAATCGCTACTCCGGTCATCGTGCTGAGAAAGTATACAGAAGCAAATGAAGAGCAACTCCAGTTGTACGCAGCTACTGACGTAGGCGGCTTACTGATTGATGGCTTTGGAGACGGAATTATGTTGAGTACTACCCTCGCTGGCGAACTATCCGATCAGTTCAATCAAATTAAAGGAAATAACAGCATTGCGTTCGGAATTTTGCAGGCAGCTCGTACCCGAATGTCTAAAACCGAGTATATCTCTTGTCCTTCTTGCGGACGAACCCTATTCGATCTGCAAGAAACTACTGCCATGATCCGCCAGCGTACCGACCACCTTAAAGGCGTGAAAATCGGGATTATGGGTTGCATCGTCAACGGCCCCGGAGAAATGGCTGATGCAGATTATGGCTACGTAGGTTCAGGAAAGGGAAAAATTACTCTGTACCGAGGGCAAGATGTGGTAAAGCGCAATGTTCCTTCCGAGCAAGCAGTAGACGAGCTGATTGAGCTTATCCGGGAAGACGATAATTGGATTGAGCCTACGGCAGTATCCTGATTTTATCAAATTCTCACTTTTTACTTTTTAACCTTACTCTATACGTAGGTTATCTATTAATCACTTCGTCTTTCAACTGCCTTTGCCTAACTTGGGATTTAGTATAATACTCTAAACTTTTAAGTGAGGCCTGAAATAATGGAATTACCACGTATCCCATCTACTAAGGAAAAAGCATTAGCTATCAACTTAGACCGTAGTATCTACGGTACTTTAGCTGAGATTGGAGCAGGCCAAGAAACGGCAGCTAACTTCTTTAAGGTTGGCAGTGCTTCGGGCACTATTGCTAAAACCATGTCGGCCTACGACATGAAATTTAGCGATGAGATATACGGAAAAAGTAAACGTTATGTCAGTCAGGAGCGGTTAACCAAAATGATTAACCACGAAATGAATCTTATTCAGGAGCGACTGAGTGAAATTGCTCTGCAGACCCGGTTTTTCGCCTTTGCCAATACGGTAGAAACGCTTAATTATCATAAAACCAACCAGGGACACGGCTGGCTCGGAATCCGTTTTCAGGGTCGTCCTGATGGGGATATGAACGAATGCGTAGTTCACGTACTGCTTCACGATAATGAAGCCAGTTTACAGCAATACGCCATGGGCGTACTTGGGGTGAACCTTATTCACGGGTGTACCACACTAGCCAAGCCAGAAGACCTCATGCTTTCGCTAATGGATAACCTCGCAAGTGATCGTATTGAAATTGATCTATTCCGGCTCACTGGACCTGACTATGATACGGTAGACAACCGCCTAATGGCTCTGAAGTTGGTGAAAAATGGGCTGAGTCGAGCTACGATGTTCAATGCCAATGGTACCGTACTGCAACCGCAAGAAGCCTTGTACAAAAAGAATATCCTGATTTTGAGGGGAAGATTTCGTCCGGTTACCCACGTGAATATGGATATGCTTCACGCCGGATTAGAAGCTTTTCGGGAAGACGAACCCGTAGACGAGCAAAAGCTGGTACGTATTTCTGAACTTACCCTCCATGGCCTGACTGATGAAGCTGGCATTGACGATACGGATTTTCTTCACCGGGTTGATATTTTGGGTTCGCTAGGGCAAAAGGTAGTGATTTCCGACTACCGCCGCTATTACTCTCTAGCTTCGTATATATCGCAGCTTACGCGAGGTAAAATAGGCATTATACTAGGAATTAAAAGCTTACAACAGCTTTTTGACGAAACATACTACAATGACCTGAATGGTGGTATTCTGGAGGCATTTGGCTCTCTATTTAAGAAGAATATTCGTCTGTACGTCTACCCGGCCTGTCACTCCAGCACGAGACAAATTATGCGTACAAACGATTTAGAACTCCCCGGCCATCTTAATCATTTGTACCGATACCTATGCGAAACCAGCCAAATTGTGGATGTAAAACCTAAGAATGAAAGTCACCTTACTATCTACAGCGACGATGTACTGTCCATGATCCGAACGGGTACGCGAGGGTGGGAGAAAATGGTTCCTCAGGAGGTATCCGATGCTATAAAATCAAAATTCTTGTTTGATTATCAGGGGGCAGAGTGATATTTTACGACCCAGTTTGCTACTTTACATCCTCGACCTACTACTTTCATGACCTATCGTCTCTTTCCTATCTTCGTTAGCTTAACTTCCCTATTTGGAATGCTAAGTTGCTCTTCTTCCAATCAAGATAGTGCTAAAGAAGCTCCATCTCCCCCTAACATCGTATTTCTCTTTGCCGACGATATGACCTACACTGCCATTCAAGCACTGGGAAACGAGGAGGTAGCAACTCCCAACCTAGATAAACTCGTTCGTAACGGAACAACATTTACCCATGCCTACAATATGGGAGGCTGGAATGGCGCTGTATGCATTGCATCCCGTAGTATGATGATCTCCGGTCGATCGCTTTGGCGGGCTAATCAGTTTCAGCAAAAGTGGCAGCAGAATGATTCTCTCGCATTAGCCCAAACCTGGGGACAATTGATGGATCAGGTCGGTTATAACACCTATATGACGGGTAAGTGGCATATCGCTGCTCATCCTGATTCTGTATTTCAAATAGTACGCCATGTGCGCCCCGGAATGCCTAACGATTTCCGTGGTGAAGGTTCGTTTGATAGCCCCGAGACGATGCCTCTTGGCTACAATCGTCCAAAAAATGAGCAAGACCAATCGTGGTTACCCTACGATACTGCAATGGGCGGCTTCTGGGAAGGTGGTCAGCACTGGAGTGAGGTATTACGGGATGACGCCTTAGACTTTCTAGATAGTGCTACGGCTAGACCTGATCCGTTTTTCATGTATCTAGCATTTAATGCTCCGCATGACCCTCGGCAATCACCCAAAGAATTTCTAGACCGCTATCCGCTAGATAGTATTTCGCTACCCGAAAGCTGGATGCCTCGCTATCCTTACGAAGAAGATGCTGGGTTGGGACCCAAGCTTCGTGATGAAGCCTTAGCCCCTTTTCCGCGTACCGAATACGCCACTAAAGTACACATGCAGGAGTATTACGCCATCATCACTCACCTAGATGAGCAGATTGGTAAAATTCTAGATGCACTGGAAGCCAGTGGAAAAATGGATAACACCTATATTTTCTTCTCGGCAGATCATGGACTTTCAGTTGGAAGACACGGGCTGCTGGGCAAGCAGAATATGTATGATCACAGCATTCGAATTCCGTTGATAGTGGTAGGCCCAGACATTCCGGCCAATCAGGAGGTAAGCATTGATGTATACTTACAAGATATTATGGCGACTAGCCTAGAGCTAGCTGACATTGAAAAGCCCGGGTACGTAGAGTTTAATAGCTTTCTAGACTTAGCCCAAGGTAATACTAGCGAAGGGGCATACGATGCCATTTACGGAAGCTACATCAACTATCAGCGCATGATTCGTAAAGATGGCATGAAACTGATTGTATACCCGAATACTAATCAAGTACTGCTGTACAACCTGGAGGATGATCCGAAGGAAATAAACAATCTAGCGGATAATCCAGCCTACGCTGAGCAAGTAGTTAGTTTATTCCAAGATTTACAAATACTACAACAACAGTACGCCGATACTCTAGATTTAGAGTCAATATATAATCAGTTTCAAACTCAGTTGTAGAGAGAAATGGGAAGATCAAAGAACCCGGAGGCTGGAAATTAGTAGAAATTATAACTTGCGGAACGGTTAGAAATTGCTTCGCAGAAATTAGAAAATTGACCAATTATTTATAACAATCAGTAACTAGCAATCGAACCATTGAACAATCAATACACAATCTTATGAAAACCTACCTTCTTATTTTCCCCTTCATTAGTATTACTATATCCTGCATTGGGCAAGCATCGGCTCCCGACCCAGAACTACAAATTAAAACAGCCGTATTGGCTGCCCCGGAAGAAATGCGCGAGGGGGCTATGGTATACGGCTACGATGATAGCGGTGAGCTAATAGTACTACGGGAAGGAACCAATGAAATGGTGTGCATTGCCGACAATCCTGAACAGAAAGGATTCAGCGTATCTTCTTACCATCACGATTTAGAACCCTTTATGCAGCGGGGTCGCGACTTGAAAAAGGAAGGAAAGTCTACCCAAGAGATATTTGATATGCGCGAAAATGAGGTGAAAGCCGGAAATCTCAAAATGCCTGAAGATCCTACCACCTTGTTTGTACTATCAGCTCCCGAAGACCGCTATAATGCTGAAACTGGTGAAGTCACTGAACCCGATTTTCGCTACGTAGTGTACATTCCCTACGCTACTGCTGCAAGCACGGGTTTACCGCTCAGCCCCGAAGCACCCGGCATGCCCTGGATCATGGATCCCGGCACACATCGGGCACATATCATGATTAACCCACCTAAAAAGAAGTAAGTACTCTTGAGAGTGCCCTCTAACTAGTCTGCATTTTTAGGGCTGTAGCAGTAAATGGCTTAGGAGCTTATATCTGTTGAAAGGTTGTAGCAGCCAGGTCGATAAATCCGTATTTATTCTATTGATAAATGGCATCAGGACATCGTAAAAACCGATAATCAAGTACCCCACCTCGTTTAGATGATTATAAAACTTCTCAAGCAACTTTATTTTCTTGTTGGTCTCAAAGTTAAATCCATCTTCGAACCTGATGCCGATATGCCGTGTACTCTTTTCCGAAATCTCTTTTTAGGCGGGGTTCCTCAATGAACACGATGAATGCATGAAAGCCGAAAAATACCACGATAGTATACAGCAGTAAATGTATTGATTGCATAAACACAACTTCTCCTACCAGTATCAAAATTACTCCCACATACATGGGGTTACGAGAAAATCGGTATAAGCCAACACCCACTAATTGCTTAGTAGGGTCAGCCGGAGATAGTGTGCCACGGCCATGTATAACAAATTGAAGTATACAATGCAGCGTTATGAGTAGGCCAATAATGATTATGATAAAACCTAGATAGTGATGAAAAACGAAAAGGCTTACTGATATTTTCTGGAGATCGCTTTTTACAATCAAAAAAGGAATGAGACCCGCTACTATTCCCGGTTGTAAAATTGTGAAGACCAAATTACGCAACAGTAACGATGGCATAGCTTCTATCTAGAATAAGAATATAGCCTACTTGCTAAAAGTCAAATTCCTGAAAGTAGTACATACTACTCTTGACAATTAGGAATATGAATCTTATTGGACGAGTCGCTTCCAGGCAGTACTCTATTACCTTTTATACTTCGCTATGCACCAAAATGTTCGTTTAGCTTATGCCCAAAATGGTTTAGACGCTGTTTATCAACAGATGACGACACTATGGCCTCGTCAACAGGAATTTCTGGTCGTTATCCTGATTGTCTAGTGTTAGTTGATTGTTCGCTAGTGTGTAGTCATAAACAAACTCAAAGTCACCAGTCAAGACTATTTCAATAATGGTAGTGTTGCGCGTGTATGTTCCAGTAGACCGAAGCAGCCCTTTTTCTATCACTAAGCTGCCGTCCTCGGAAAAAGTGTAGGTGGTGCCAACATTATCGTCAACAAAAGCTCCTTCAGCTTCGGTAATAATCCAGGCACCTAAGAATGGATCCTGAGGCTCGGCCGCATCACCTTCATCGTCGCTAGAACAAGCCGCGAAAACTAGAGAAACAATAAGCAAATAAGCGAGATAGTTAAATCGAGAGAGAGATTTCATAATAATATTTTGGTCAGGTATAATTTATCTTGCTAAGATAATAGTGGGCAACGACGGTCTCAATACGGAAAATACCGTGAATTTGAGTACGTAATTTCCCGTAGGGAACAATGTCTTGAAGCTATAAGTGGGTGATCTTATGCTTGATGGCGTAGCGTACTAGGTCAGCTATACTGTTAAGTTCTAGCTTTTGCATAATGTTCTTTTTGTGGGTCTCCACGGTACGGGGACTAATGGACAGTTTGTCAGCAATTTCTTTATAGCTATTACCTTCAGCAAACGCCCGAGTAATTTCTACTTCTCGTTCGGTTAGTACTGATGAGTAGTTCTCACTACCATCGCCACCTTGCTGAAAATAATGAAATAGCCGGCCAGAATCTTCTTCGCTAAAATAGTTTTGTCCATAGTACACTTTCTGAAGAGCTTCTAAAAAAGTGTCTCTTGAGCAGTCTTTGTTTAAAAAGCCAGTGGCACCCGCCTGGAACGCCGGTATCAGATAATCTTGAGTAGTGTCACCGCTCAGTATCATAATTTTTACTTTGGGGTACTGTTTCTTTACTCGTCGGGTTGCCTCTATACCTGATAGACTACCTGGCATGCGAATATCCATGACCACTACATGGGGTAATTCTTTTTCTAGCAGTTTAAATAACTCATCGGCATTATGCGCTTCATCTATCAGTTCTGCCATTTGTTGACCTATCATCATTGATCTGATGCCGGCTCGCACTACCCGATGATCATCTACTAGAATAAAGCGTATCTTTTGCATTTAGGTGTAAGAAAGTGGTTCAACCAGCTTACCCTTTTCCGCAGTTTGGCTGGCTGGGATAAGTAAAGTAAAAGTGCTGCCCTGACCTAGTTCACTACTAACCCGAAACTCACAGTGGTTTAACTCCGCTAGTTCTTTACAAAGAATCAATCCGATACCTGTGCCTTTGTCTGGAGAAGTTCCAATATCTTGTACGTCAGCATCTATCCGGAAGAGAGCTCTAAGATCCTTCTCAGCGATGCCAATGCCAGTATCGATCACCGAGACTGCTACATGGTTTTCAGCGCGTGTTGACATCAGACTAACATTACCGCCTTTGGGGGTAAATTTGATAGCGTTAGAAAGAAGATTACGGATAATTGTCTGAATCATCTTGGGATCAGCGTACACTTCTGATTCGGGCGAAACGTGGTGCTGCAAGCTAATTGATTTTTCGTTGGCCTGAGCTTGTAAATGACCAACACATTTTGCAATTATCTGGGAAGGAGTAAAAACTTTTGGTTCGTACTGCAAGCTACCGGTTTGGGAGGCAGCCCATTGCAAAAGGTTGCGGAGCAGATCATCAAGCTGTTGACTCGATTGATAAATTTCATCAATAAAAAACTGAACCTCCTTTGGCGACATACTCGTCAGATGCTGGGACAACGTTTCGGTAATACTCCGAAAGGCCGAAAGCGGATTTTTCAGATCGTGAGAGACAATAGCGAAAAGTTTATCCTTAGTAGCATTTAGTTGTGCTAACTGCTCGTTTTGAGCGGATAACAGCCGATTGATTTTGATTTTATTGCGATAAAAGTAAAGCCCTATTATTCCGAGTGACACAACTAGCAGTGAGATCAATAGGTAAATCAGTTTTTGGGTTTGGGCTTGCTGTATTTCTAGCGATTGCACTTGTTTTTCCTGTTCTAACTTTTCAATCGCTAATTCTTTTTTTTCGGTTTCGTAGCGAGCTTCTAATTCGGAAATTTGTTGGCTCTTTTCTTCATTAAATACTTCTTCTCTACGTTCATTGTAAAGTTGTAAGTAGTGAAAAGCTGAGTCGTATTCATCTTTTTGCTCGTAAATCTTGGAGAGTGTATGGGTTGCTCCCATAAGCCTTTCCTTAGCGTCAATTTCAGTAGCAAGCGTATGCGCCCGATTAGCGTAATGTAGCGCGCTATCTAGCTGGTTCAGTTGAACAAATAATTCGGCTAGATTATTGGCTATTGAGAGTACACCTTCCTGTTTACCTAACCGACGGTCTATTGCTAAGGCCTCATGATAGCAGGCTAACGCCTTTTCGTATTGCTCCAGGTCTTTGTAAACAATTCCTAAGTTGGTTAGTGAGAGAGCCAAGCTCCCGGCTTTATCGCTTTTTCTTTTAATCCGGAGAGAATGCTCTAAATACTGAGCTGCCTCCTCATTTTGCCCCAGCCATCCGTACACGTTCCCTATATTATTCAATGTTCGTGCGTAGCTTAAAGAATCGCCTAGTAATTTTTTGATTCGTAATGCTTGTTGATAATAGTCCAAGGCTTCTTCATAACGCTCTTGTAACTCCATAATAGTTCCTACATTATTGAGGCCACCGGCTAATGCAGTGGAGTCTCCGTCTAATTCGGCTACTTCCAGCGACTTGAGAAAGTATTGTACTGATACGTCGTAGTCACCCTTTCTAAAATAGACTGTTCCGATGCTATTGTTCATTTGCACCGCTAAAGCATTATCTTGCTGCTGATCAGCAACTGATAGAGCTTCTTCGTAAAATAGTAGTGCACTATCGTAATTGCCCCGGTACTGATGCCAGACACCAATATGTTCCAGGGCTTTACCCAGAAGTTGGGAGCTTCCTAAGCCGCGAGCCAGTTGTAGTGTTTGCTCAGCATGGTCTTTAGCCCGCTGATAATCACTATTGATTTGTATGCTGAATAATTGACTATGAAGCTGAAACAGAGCATCTGAATGCTGCTGTTCACTGAGTAGCGAATATAAGCTGTCAAGTTTATCCTGAGCAATCAGGAAATCTACGCGAAAAGTAGCGAGTACTAGAAGGAGAAGAGCGTAAAACCTCACTTTTGTAGATTATCTATTAAAAGGACTACTTAATTTATCAATAAATCAGCAATGCGCAAAGCAGACAGTCTTACTAGAATGAAGGGAATCGCTTGTTTTTTGAGGTGTATCAGAGGTCACTACTGTCTGAGAGGAGCTATTCCAAGGATAGAATAAAACTGATAAGTAGGTTGACAGCGTGATTAGGTTTGACGTTATTGGGGTAAGCTTTTGATGAAAAGGAGCTTGTTGTTATCATGTACAAACGACTGTAAATGGTTCTAAACGTTTATTTCCTCGTAAATGAATATTGTGATATTCTCTAAAAGGTAATAATTATTACTTGTTTCATTTTATATTTAATCATAAATCAGCCAGAAATGCTGAAGGCATAATGTGAATATACGTATGTCGTATATCCAGACGTTGCCATTCATTTTAAGAACCGCAGTACAATGAGATACCTTAGTATATCGATATTGATAATTTTAACTTTGATAGGTTGTGAATCACAAACCAATAAAAACATGGATTCAGATTATTCTATATCAACGGCAAGTGAAAGTGATGAAAGAGCTAAAAAAGCATTGTCTTTTGAAGGAAAAGAGGATAGAAGTGATATTTTAAAACTTAGTATTAGCATACCCGATGTTCCTAAAGAACCTGATTCGACTAGATACTTTGGAAATGATAATTATGATTGGATTATTACCCTTGAGGCAAATCCAAATGAAATTTTTAAAAGAGACTCAATTGAAAAATATATTAGTAATGATTGGCGTAAAAAAGTGATGTATCCGACAGTTTACTGCTTGCCTGATAATAGCAATAATTGGACTTACTTTCAAGCAGGAGACAATGAAGAAAATACGTTTAAAAAGATTGCATTAGCGTGGAAACTATATGACCCAATTGAAGAACCTCCGACAATATATAATGATAAAACTCTTTCCAAATTTGATAAGTTGGTTAAAAAGAGAATGAAAAAAATAAAAGCAAGTAAAATAGATTATAACTTTTCAATCCAAGAAGCATCTGCTATTTCAAATAGACTTTCTGATTTTGTGATAAATAATAATCAGTGGGCTATTATTGTCCTTAAAGCTGATAAGGAATTTGATGGTAAAGAAATTTGGGATGTAATGATGTCAGTTGGATTAAGATGGGGCGACATGGATTTATTTCACTGGAATAATACCGAATTTGAGGTTGGGGACGACCAATTATTAAGTGTTTGGACAAGTACAGACCCAGGATACTTTTTTCCTGAAGAAATTGCTGCTGGTAATGTTCAAACAGAGGATTTGATTTTTGGATTTTCTATACCACGTTCAGTTGCACCACAAGAGGTTTTTAAAGTAATGTGCGAAGTGACAGATTATGCACAGAAACGACTTGGTGGGCAAATTTTAGATGGTAATAGAAACAAACTAGATAAAAGTGCAGAATTAGATAGAATTGATTTCATACTGAAGAATTTGGACAATGAATCAATTAAGAGTGGAATTGGAGATGCATTATATCTCTTCCAGTAAAAAACGAAATGGTAACAATGTGTATAATTCATAAGGGTTTCGTAGGTTTTCAAGCATTATCACACGCATCAATTTTAGGTAGTAACTTGATAGGTTTGAAACACGTAATCCCTTACGAAATCATATACTAACCGTTGTAGGCCATTTGAAAAAACCGAGTGAACTACCAAGAAAAACATACCAAAGGATTCATTTCCAACTTCATAAAAAGCTTTTGGGAGTTTGAAACTTATGAAAAGGAATGCAACTGTAAGCTTCCCCAAAAATAGGAACGATTAAAACTGGAAAACAAATCGTTTAT